>ERZ857629.395-NODE-395-length-63169-cov-9.388440_pt1 | contig 63169 bp, 58 predicted proteins | sample MGYA00519700_ERZ857629 | MGnify/ENA primary metagenome ERZ857629 (study PRJEB31778, sample SAMEA3449351) | human gut metagenome | biome: human gut; feature: human-associated habitat; material: faeces | place: United Kingdom | collected 2010/2012 ... | reverse complement strand
TTGCATGTGTTAAGCCTGTAGCTAGCGTTCATCCTGAGCCAGGATCAAACTCTCCGTTGTATATCTGATCTTTTATCTTTTTATACTGAATCCAATCCGGCAATCTATCGTTCCTGTATTGTTAAGAACCGTTACTGAAAACGATCCTCAAGGAGTTGACTTTTCTTGAACTTTTCACCTCTCACGTTTATTAACGCAAAAAGCAAACGCTGTATCTTATCTTCCTGTCTTCTTCGTTTATGTAATTCTCTCTTTGAACTCGCGCCCCGGGGTTTCGTTCCCGAAAGCGAGTGCAAAAGTACGGCGACTTTACCAAACTACCAAATATTTCAACAACTTTTTTTGAACTTTTTTCAGCACTACCACCACAAAATACCACCTTCTGCCCTTTAGCACAACTACTTACACCAACAAAAACATTTTCCCTCTTTTTACTCGATTCACGAAGAATTTTACAAAATCTTCCGTTCATCCTGCTTTTTTGACAATGTTTCCTTTTCATAAGACATGCGGATTTTATTTGCGCTTTTGAAGAAATACAAGCGACAGGAGATGTTTTCTTCAATAAGACTTGTGTTCTACACGAAATACACTTCCGGGATTTTTAATGCTGATACAAGATTCCTGTTTACTGCGAAAGGAAGCATTAATATGACATGTCTGCTACATTATATATAATACGCAGAATATACACGTGAATAAACACACTATATATACAGTTTTTTTGCATCTTTGTCAAGTCGTTGGTTTTCAGCAATCGACAATACGAAAAAATACAAGGCACTTATTTTAAATTACAAGCCATATATTTTAAAATACATGCCTTGTATTTTTTACAAGATGCCTTATATGTTTTTGCATGTCTGAAAGGTGTATAAAAATCGAGCGAAAACTGAATAAAATACGGCGGGAAACATATAAAACAAAGAAAAACTTATGGGCTTATCGGGAAGCCGCATGAACATGTCGGGAAACAGCACAGACACATCAGGAATCCATATAACTACATTAGGATTCCTTGTAACCACATTGAAATATATATTTCCTAATTAAGGAAAGAGTATAAAAACATCCGCATGACGCAGTCAATATGCAGGATGCGGCAAACGGGAGTTCTGTTTTTATACGGGTAAAAAAGCAATCATCCCGGGACATGAGATTTGTCCCGGGATGATTGTAAGTTATTCGGGTTGCAATAACCCGATTTGAGTTGGTTATTTCACAAGTTTTTTCTTGCCGCCTATGATATAAATGCCTTTCTTTAAGCCTTCAACAGCTTTAAGTGCTTTGACGTTTTTCTTGACAAGTACACCGTCTATCGTATAGACATTCACAACTTCGGAGGTGGGCGATGTCATCACCGTTTTGCAGCCGTTGAGTGTTTCTGATGTGGTTATGACAAGGTCAACACTTGCTTCCGGATTGTTGACAACCTTTCCGGGGTCAATGTAACCGGAACGTCCTTCGAAGAATTTACTGCCGGTGATGGATTTTAATGCTCCGTCTTGGAAATATCCCATGCCTTCTGTATTAATTGTGAAGCCTTCGAGTGTTCCTACCAGTCCGTTTGCCGTAACTGCGGCAGTGTCTACAACATCTGTAGGTACATTGAACTGCACTTGTACGTTAGGATGTTCACTGCTCTCGTAGTCGCCGGCTACAAGAATCATCGGCTCACCGGCTTCGAAGTCATCCTTACGGGTTAGTTCAAGTCTTGTACCGTCTTCGGTGATTTCAAGATTCTTCACGGCGTATGTCTTGAATTCGTCACCGTTTAGCGCATTGATAGAACCGCTTCCCTTTGTTGCCCATGGCAGTGTTACAACAGAAATACTGTTGCCTGTGAAGAAATTGAACTGTAAGATTTCGTCTTCTCCCACTTCTTCAAATCTCCACGACTGTTGATGGTCGCCGTTTGCAGGGTAATTGAGCACAAGGAATCTTGATCCGTCGCCTTTAAGGTTGTTGAAAGGATCGTCAACATTGGTTTGGCGCATTCTGAAGCCGCCGTTGCCTCCGTAGAAATATACTTTGTAAATTCCGGGAGTATGACTCATCAACGGCGCAAGGTCTGCTCCCTTGCCACGGTACTCACCCAAATACTGACCTGTACCCATGCTTTGGATGTAATAAGCACCCTCTTCTTCCTTGGCAGGCACAAATCGCCAAATAGCATAGGGATCGGATGCGTAGCTATACATATCTTTCATATATGCTCCTATGTGCATGTTGTCTCCAACGGATGTAGAAGCAAGATAAACGGGTTGGTCGGCACCGTATGCTCTTGTTGTGTTGCTTACAATGTTGTACCATTTATTAGGTTGCGGCATTGTTACATGCGAAACAAGTTCATCATAAGCATCGTTCAATTTCTTGAGATTGCTTGCTGGACTGTTCTGCGGCGCATCGGAGGTATAATCGTTGTAAGCCTCGGAAATTGCGTTCCAGAATTTATCTATCGCGCCCTGACTGTCTACAAATCCGAGCCCTTCGCCTACTTCTGCGTTTGTAGCTATTTCGTCCAATCGCGGATAAAGGGCTTCGATCTCACTACCGCCTGCATTTTCTTCTACGAACTTATTGAACGCAGCCAGCAGTCTGTCATAGGAAGTCCGGGTAACCGTTCCGTTAAGATATTGCGGCGTTGCTTCCTGAATGGCAGCGAAAAGTTCCGCAGCAAAAGCCTTATTCCAGCTCTGAGATGTTGCAGATGTTTCTTCCACGCCTGTTACACGATATAAGTTATACTCCGCATATTCGTGCATTTGGTGTCCGCCGCCAACAATATACGCAGCTCCGTCCGCACCAATATTGACTTGCGTTATGAAACGAACGTATTTATATCCGCCAATTCCCGTAACGATATAATGAAGTGAGTCGGTGTATAAATTTCTTAGGTTATACTCTCCATTATTCGTGAGATCTTTTTCCTTGTAATCGTAAAGAGTTGTCCAGCTATCGGCATCGTTAGAAACCTGTATTCTCATTTTTACGGGAGCTCTGTGCCAAGTGCCGTTTTGACGCATAACATAGTTTACCTGAACCGTGTCGGGGAAACCGGATTCGTCATAAATACGAAGGTAATGGGGATTGTTCGGATCTTGCTCGGAATCTATTCCTTCCCAAGTGGAATTCCAATAAGTATTCTTGTCTCCGTCAATAAGACTCTGGAGATTCGTTCCCTCATTAGGACTCCAGTTGTTTGCATAAATCTGATCTACACTCTTTATTATAGGTTGGTCGCTAATAGCATAGTTGGTTTTTGAATTATAAGCGGCGCGAGCTTCTTCGTAAAGCGTCTGCATCTTAATGTTAAGTTCATTGTCGCTTTCATTAGCTATCAGGCTCTGCGCATCTGCATCGTCTACTTGTTCAAGACTCCAAGAAGTGTCGCTATCCTCACCTTGCGAGTTCCAGATTATAAGATAACTGCCTTCCTGATTCAAACCTTTGGAATGATTTGCCGGAACATAGGCAAAACCTTCTATAAGTTCGTTATAAATATTCCACTTTCCGTTCGGCTTTATGATATTGAATTTTTGTTTCACCTCGGGTTGGTCAGAGAAATAGACTATTGCGGCATTAACAGCCGAAGAAGCATTGTTTATATACAAACCGTTCTTCGCGTTTTGCACCGTATATCCGCCTTCCACGTTTGTAATTTTCCAAAGTTGCGCAGAAGTTTTCTGATAATAGCTCCATCCCGGTCTTTCATCACTATATGCCGAGAAATATACATCGTTGTAATTATTATCAAACACATTATATTTGGAACGTATGCGATAATATCCGTCGGGAATAGTATTTACCGCTTTCTTGAAAGCCTCGCCCAAAGTAACAAGGTCTTGCGTAGCAGATTTTATTTCTTCGTCCGTAGCTTCCATGCCGTTTGCAAACTCACGTGCCACGCTGATTGCCTCATTAAGCTCGTCAATTTGTTCTTGGGTATGAGGTTTGCCTATTTCCGGTCCTACTTCCGCACCGTCTGTCAGGTTTTCATATTTCGCAAGAGCAATAATAAGATTGTCGCGAACCTTAGAAGCTTCGGCTTCCGCAAGTTGTTCGTCCGTTACAGGCACAATTCTCCACGCACCTTCGCCGCTAACACCCTTATCTGTCCAGTTTGCAATAGGACCTGAGGTATTTTCTCCCGCACCATGCCCCTGCACGTTATAAGTCCAGCCGGCACCGAGACTATGAATAATAAATTGTCCGTTGGGTGCAAGACGTTGAATGATCTGTGCCGTTTCAAAATTATCGCTCATGACAAGTGGTTCGTCAGCTACGTCAACAGTTCTATTATGATTTATGTACTGACCGGTTGCAAGGCTGCGTATTGAATAACCTTTGTCTTCGAGTTTTTTTATCTCCCACATGTGAAGCAGAGAATTCTCTTGTTTTTTCCAACCCGGCTGATTGTCCGTTCGCGGTGCATACCAGGACATAATGTCCTTGTCGTTAAACACGGAATAAGCCGACTGTATGAAATAAGTACCGTCCTTCAAAGGATTTATTACTCTTGTAATGGCTTTGTATGCAATTTTAAGTCTTTGCAACATCTGATTCATTTCCTCATCTGTGGCAGAAGGATTGCCAAGCAACTGCAAAGCATCGCTGTAAGCATTGTAATATTCGTTATATGCGGCTTCGTCTCCCACACATCCGGGAGCATTTGAAAGCACTAAGTCATCGGGAACATAAGTCAAAGCATCCACATACTCCTGAAGTGTTCTTCCCTCTTTTGCCGTGCCGATATGAAGATTGCGTACCTTTATTTCCACGCCCGAAGTCGTGCAGAAATCCATACGCATGCAGTCTCCCACTTTTCCCCAGCCGTTTATGGCTGTGTATTTCTCTAACGAGAGATTGAACAATGCCCATTCTCCTTCTTTTGTAGCAGGAAGTCTCAAATTTTTTATGGAATTTCCTTCCGAAAGGGGGTTGGGGAAGAAAATTTGAAAGTCGCTGATGTCAGTTGTACAACTGTATTCAAACGAAACTACGTTGGAATCAGCAGGGAGTGCCGTTTCAAAAACATTTGTAAATACATACGGATCACCTCCCGTGGTAGTAAAGGTGTACTCTTTCGTTGTTTCGTCATAAGACATCTCGATTTGGTTCTTGTTAGCGGTAACAAAAACCGGATTAACGGTAGTGTTATCACCGCCACTCTCTTGTGCCACTGCTCTTAACTGCGGAAGCAGAAAAAGCAACAATAGCAACGCATTGAACTTCAGGTTTGAATGTTTCATGGGTTGTTGTTTTAGATAGTTAAACTTATTGTTTCTTTAGTATTTATTAATTCATGATATTATTTCGCCTCCAAATATAATAAAAAGATAATACATACAAAACAAATATTAAGAATAAATAATACTACATGCATTTTTATTTTTTATCATCCCTTTTTTGCCCCTTGTCAGGTGGCAATTCTGACCTTATATATAGGATACATTTTATACCATTTGAGGACACCGAAAAAAACATAAGGCATCTTGCAAAAAATACAAGGCACTTATTTTAAAATACAAGGCACTTATTTTAAAATAAGTGCCTTGTATTTTTACCCTTTATAAGTTTGTGAAAAACAAGAACTTACAAAGACATATTTTTTGCCTGTTTTTGGGGTGCCAAACAGCGTGTTTTACACGTCTTTACAGTTCGTTTCAGGCGTTTGCGCGTTTTTTCATGTGCAATACCACGAAAAACATCACATACATCGCAATATCGATGAACACTATGGGAGTGAACGCCATGCCGCTCTCATATAGTGCGGCGTTGACGAAGCAAAACACACCGAAAAGCGAGAGTATGGTGATTAACGCCTGATGTTGCGACAAACCTGCCGCCATTATCAGATGGTGTATGTGGGTTTTGTCCGCGTCAAAAACGGATTTGTGCCTTGCTATTCTGCCAAAAGCCACACGCGCAAGGTCAAACGTAGGGATTATCAGTATGGTGTACGACCACAAAAGGGCATCGCCTCTGTAAGGAAGCACATTGGGATTGTACATGGCAAACTTCAGAGCGAGATAAGCTATTGCATATCCGAGTATCAGGCTTCCCGAATCGCCCATGAAGGTTTTCGTGCCTTTCTCCACCTTTCCGAACACATTATAATAGAAAAACGAAGCGAGAGTTCCCATCAGCGTGCACGCCATAATGGAATAGACCAATGGAGCAATCTTCCAAAACAGCCACGCAAACACTCCGATAATCAGAAAACACAATCCGGAAGCCAAACCGTCTATTCCGTCAATCAGGTTAACGGCATTGACCACCACAAGAACAAGGAATACAGTGAGAGGATAGCTTACGAATGCAGGTATGGCGTATATGCCGAAAAGACCATAGAGATTGTTGAGATACAACCCGCATGCGGGGAAAAAACAGGCGGCTATGGTCTGAACAAGAAACTTGCGGCTTGCTCGCACACCTATTATATCGTCTATCACTCCTATTATATATATAATGAATACGCCCGCAATGAGTACGAACGAGGATATTTGCATCAACTTACTCTCTGACGATACAAATATATACGTCATAAGCGACGGAATCATGCCTACGAGCATTGCCGGCATAAACAAAGTTCCGCCCAAACGCGGTATGGCGCAATGGTGAATCTTTCGTGCGTTGGGCATGTCGTAAAGGTGTTTTTCCTTACAGAACCTCAGCACGTGAGGCATAAGAAAAAACGTGAAAAGCATACTCACGACAAAACCTATAATCATATAAAGGAGCATATCAAACCTATTTTCTTTCTTTATTAAAAACGGTTATTTTCAAAGCATATTGTAAAATTTCACGGCAAATTATAAAGGAATGTTCACAAAAGCATCAAACCGCGCATTTATCTCAAGCATTTTCGCCGGCAATCTGCAATAAGCCAGCTTCAAAAGCCTTTCGGGAATATGCTTGTAGAACATATACGCCATTCCTCCCGCTATTGCGGCAAGCGTATCGGCATCCCCACCTACGGAAATGGATTTCTTTATGCAATCTTCGTAATCCGCAGATTCGAGAAAGGCAAGTATGGATACGGGAACGCTTCTTTGGCAACTCTCGTCAAAAGAATATCCTGCGCGCAAGCCGTCAATGGTGAAATCCGACCATTCCGGGTAATAAAAATCCAAAATATTTTTGCGCACAAAGTCTTTGTCCTTTCCCTGTTTCAGATAAAATATCGCCAAAGACGTAGCCACGGCACCTTTTATGCCTTCCTGGTGGTTGTGGGTGCATTCTGCCGTTTTTTCGGCGAGATATACGCATTCCTCTTTGCTTTTTGCCATGAAACCTGCGGCACTGCAACGCATGGCAGAGCCGTTGCCGTAACTGTTGTAAGGCTTGGGATTAGGCTCAAAAAGCCATTTCGAGAATCTGTTACCGTATCCACGCAAAAAATCATTGCGGCAAAACGTTTGCAGACACCGTGTCATATCCTCGCCGTCCATTAACGCTTTTGCCACAGCAAATGTGCACACGCTGTCATCCGTATAGTCGGATTCTTCGCGGGTTATGTCAAGGACATCATAGTCTTTGCATGGCGCAAACTCGTATGTGGAACCGCAAATATCCCCCACAGCAGCTCCCAGAAGCAGATTTGTCAAATGTTTTGTGCGGCTGAATCCGGTTATGGTCAGAGCTTTTTCCAAAATTTTCTCATGATCGAAAGCCAGAGAGGGAAGTTCGGAAAGTTTGAACCATACAGCCTTTCGTGCATCATCGTTTCCTTTTACCCCACAAAGGGTTTCGCAGAAAACTACTGCGCAGTAAGCCACGGTTACAACCCTTTCGCGCGGATCGCGGTGCACATCCGAAAAAACGCCAATCTCTTTCCATTCTTCGATTTCCAGACCCGTCTCTTCGGAAAGCTCGCGCGAGGCACACTCTTCGGCTGTTTCGTCAATATTCATGAAACCTCCGGGAAAAGCCCACTTACCTTTGCAGGGATCATTGCCTCGTTCTATCAGAAGCAACCGACATTCGCCTGAACAATCCACGCCGAAAACCACACAATCCGCCGTTATGGCAGGATGAGGATACTTGTATTCGTACATCTTTCTATTGATGTTGAAGCCTCAAAAGGTCATTTACGGTTTTAACGGGGTTGAAAGTTGAAAGAGGTACCTCTACGAACACCGTATTCCAGTCGCTCATTCCGCCATTCCAAAGTCCCGGCAGCTCAAGTGCCTTCAGTTCCTTTCCGTCTTTGGATTTATGCGAAATAAAGCCCGCCGTGGCATCAACATAATCGCGCAAATCGAATTTGTTTCCGTTATAATCCTTCACACCACAGACCAAATCCACGGGATTAAAGTAAGAACCGTTCTCAAACATCTTCTTGCTTTTTTCGTCTGACGTATCAATTTGTGAACTCTCAAGAATCTGCGGAGAAATACTGCCATCGTTATTAAACACAAGGAACGGTCCGCCGCCGGCTTCCCCTACGTTTCTCACCATACCGCATACGCGCAGCGGACGATTGAACTTGCAGAACAAATAATCGGCTAACTCTAGATTGCTCTCAAACTTCACGCCCGGACGAATGGTACAAAGCTCCGTTTCGAGGTAGTTCTTCATTTCCTTGAGCGTTTCGTCATCCGGCATACCGCTTTCGAGTTCTTCCAAATACGCAAACAGTTGTTTTTGTACCGACACAAGTTTTCCCGCAAGAAGCTTCTTGTAGTTCACAGTATCCTCCATTAATCTTTCGGGAACTATATTGTCAATATTTTTCACGAAAATAACGTCGGCATCTATGTCGTTTAAGTTTTCAATAAGCGCACCGTGTCCGCCGGGACGGAAAAGAATCGAACCGTCTGCCTTCCTGAAAGGCTTGTTATCGGGTGTTGCGGCAACAGTGTCTGTTTTGGGCTTCTGTTCAGAGAGTCCTATGTTAAACTTACAGCCTGTCTTTTTCTCTATATCGGGAACTTTTTCAGCGAGAAGCGTTTCAAAAAGTACCCTATGCTCCGGCGAAATCGTGAAGTGCAGATTCACCTCTCCGTTCTCCTTTGCGGCTATAAGTTTACCCTCGTAAAGATGTTCTTCAACAGGTGTGCGGGCTCCGTCATCGTAGCTGTGGAAAAGCAGAAGCCCCTTCGGTTTCTTGCCATAGTTCAATCCCTGTTCTCCAAGCATTGCCGCCACGATTTCCTTGTACCTGCCGGCTTTCTGAAGCTCAGGAATTTCTTTTCCATAAAGTTTGCGGCACACGGAATCAAGTGCGTCATAAAATGCAAAATGACTTATGCTGCCGAAAAACTTTTTCTCAAAATCTGTCTTGGGTTCTTCGTATTCGGCATCAAGAAACGCGAACATATTCTTGAACATGCGACTTGCAGCACCCGATGCGGGAACAAACTTAACGAGTTTCACTTCATCGTTCTTGCTATATTCGTTCCACACGTCTACATACGCGGCGCGCTGACTCTCGCTATATTTTGAAACACCCTTTTCTGCCGATGCCGCAGCATACAGTTTCTTAAAGGGAAATCCGGTCTTGAATAAATCAAGTTGCCTTTCAACAGTTTTTTCGTCAATTCCCTTTTCCGAGAATTGCTTTATGTCTTCTTCCGTAAACATACTCATGTTTTTATTCTTGAGACCAATTTATTTATTTCGTGAATATTATTCGGCGTGAAAAGGGCGGTTGTGCAGCCATATTCACTTTCGGCGACATCAAATGGTAGAGCGGAGACAACACTACCCCGCTTTTGTTTCCTTTGAAGCTTTCCCTGACGCTGCCACCAAACTCTTCGCCATATGCAACGTTCGTATCATCGCCCACACCGCATGCAAGTACGAGCGGACCGTACATTACTCTGAAATCTCCTGGATTGCTGTTTTCCGAGTTCACCATTCCCTCGTAGCGCGGAGCCATTTCGAACGAAACAGTCAGTTTATCGCCGGCTTTGAAACGCCTTGTTACTTTTGCAAGTCCGTCGGCATCATCATATTTCACCGACTTTCCGTTCACTTTCACCACATAGTTTTTCATCCACGATGTTTTTTCGAGCGACAAAGTAATTTTTTTGTCAGGAGCAGCCTTCACGTTTACCGACACACCGTTGCCGAAAGGATATTCGGTTGACATTTCGATGTTCACATCGCCTGCATTCAGTTTTTCAGCCACTTTCACACTTCTGAAGAACGGTATGGCAAGTTCGTTGTCCTTTTTGAAAGCGGTATAATCGGCAGCTCGTCCCAAACCTTCGCCTCCGCGCATGGTGCAGCACCAATGTGCTTCGTCGCAGTTCATGGTTACGGAATGCGAATTGCGTGCTTTGCCGGGACTATTCTCCAATCCAAATCCTCCGTTACTTCTTTGTGCAAGGCAAATGGCATTATAATATATACGTTCCGCGTCGTCGCGATACTCGGCTTTGCCTGTGTGCTGCCAAAGTTGCGAAGCCACCATAAAAGCATCGACAATGGCGCACGGCTCTGTCCATGTGTCGTAGCGGCAGAACCAGTTGTAGTTTCCGTAAAACTCTGTCATGCCCTGCTTGCGATATATCTCCCAGCGTTTCTCTACTTCGTTCACATATTCGGGCTTTCCCGTTATGTCGGCATACCTAATCAATCCCCTCATAGCCGTTAGCGAGGCATGAGTCTGCGCTTTTATGCCGGTAAGGTCCACATTCAGGAACAGGTTAACGAGTTTGTCGGCAACGGGGCGCAACTTCTCGTCTTTCGTAACCTGCAAAGCGTGGAGCATTCCCTCCATACCTATGAACACACAGCCTATATCGGTTGACAATCTCCAATGTCCTATGATTTGCGACAGGCTTCCCGATGCGGCTCCCTCTCCTTTTTTGCGGCTTTCGGGCGATATGGGATAGGATTCATAATATTTCTCGCCTCCCACAAAGAGATTGTCAGCCATTCTGCTTATTACAGGCAACAGTTTTTCGTCTCTTTTCCATAGATAATACTCACACAATCCGCGAAGCATCCAACCGTTTCCCGAGAGTTGCTGTTCGTCAACGGAATCTCTGTGAATTGTGCCCATATATCCAAGCTCATTAAGATTGGCAGGCACACGTCTGATTATTTCATCAAGATAAAGCGGTGTCCTTCCCGTGGCGCGGGCATCCATGACAAGTCCCAAAATTGTTCGTCCTTCGGTATCGCCGGGCCAATAGCCCGATTCCTCTTCGGTTAGGAACACATGATCGGGCTGATATTTGGTTTCCTCCAAACGGTTGAAGTTGCGCATCAAACGATCGCGCAGCTCTCCGCCCACTTTCACGTTCTCAAAACTAACGGTTTTGTATTTCGAAACTCCCTCATCCCCTGAGCGTGTTGCAGCATTGGTTGCAAACGCAAACGACAACGTGAGCATTGCACTTACAAGTATCTTTTTCTTTTGCATTGTTTGGTTATTTTATTTGCAAATATAAACTTTTTTGCACGATTTCGGGCTTCTGCAAGACGCTTTATTCATCTTTACAAGCACGACTCCGTTATGAAAGGTTTTATAGCTCTTGACACACAACAATTTTGCTTTTTTGATGTCGTTTGCCGTTTTTCAAAAAAAACACAAGGCATGTTGTAAAAAATACAAGCCATATATTTTAAAATACAAGGCACTTATTTTAAAATAAGTGCCTTGTATTTTTCGTCTTTTCAAGTCTCTGATTAACAACAACTTACAAAAGGCTTATAAATTCGACTATCTTTCTGGTTTTTAAGACGTTACGAAAATTGTCGATTCATACGAAAATTCCGGCTACAAAACAAAGCCGGACAAGAAGCCGCACGCTGTGCAAAACCCCTTGCCCGGTTATAATTTCAGCCGTTTTCCCGGCTTTGTTTTTTATTATCTGCGTCGGAATCAGAATTCCAAATCCACATCTTTCAGTTCATGCCATGGCAATCCCTGTTTGTTGAGTTGCTCCATGAAGGGATCGGGATCGAATTCTTCGACATTCCAAACGCCGGGACGCTTCCATATTCCCTTCAAAAACATCATGGCACCAATCATAGCCGGTACGCCCGTGGTATATGAAACCCCCTGCATGCCTGTTTCGTTGTAAGCGGCCTGATGCGAGCAGTTATTATATATATAATAGGTATGCTCCTTGCCGTCCTTGAGTCCCTTTATGCGGCAACCGATAGAAGTTTCGCCGTCGTAGTTTTCGCCAAGATCCTGAGGATTGGGAAGAACGGCTTTAAGGAACTGCAGCGGCACAATTTCCTGTCCGTTGTAATTTATAGGCTTTATGGAAGCCATGCCGATGTTCTGAATAACACGCAAGTGGGTCAGATATTCCTGTCCGAAGGTCATCCAGAATCTTCCGCGCTTTATGGTGGGATAATTTTTCACCAAACTTTCGAGTTCTTCGTGATGTAGAAGATAGCTTTCCTTGGGTCCGATGTTGGGATAATTCAGTGTTTTGTGAATTTCCAGAGGTTCTGTTTCAATCCACTTGCCGTTTTCCCAATACAAACCCTTCTGCGTTATTTCGCGAATATTAATTTCGGGATTGAAATTGGTGGCGAAAGCCTTGTGATGGTTTCCCGCGTTGCAATCAACAATGTCGAGATACTGAATTTCGTCAAAAACATGTTTGGCAGCATATGCCGTGAAAATACTCGTAACGCCCGGATCAAAACCACAGCCGAGAATAGCGGTAAGTCCGGCTTTCTCGAAACGATCACGGTATGCCCACTGCCAACTATACTCAAAGTGAGCCTCATCACGGGGTTCGTAGTTCGCAGTATCGAGATAGCTCACCCCGGAACGCAAACAGGCATTCATGATGGTCAAATCCTGATAAGGCAAAGCAAGATTCATGACAATATCCGGCTTGTACGAATCCAGAAGCTTGGTCAAAGCCTCCTCGTCATCGGCATCAATCTGCGCAGTTTGAAACTTGCAATCCTTGATAGAGTTAACAATGGCGTCGCACTTTGACTTTGTGCGGCTTGCAATCATCACGTCAGTAAAGACATCGGGATTCATTGCCAATTTGTGTATGGCAACAGTGGCAACGCCCCCTGCGCCAATAACTAAAACCTTTCCCATGATTTAATAGTTTGTTATCGTGTTAGTTTTTATCTACATTTCGTCCTCAACAGGCGTTCCGTTGCTCTCAATCTCCCTGTCGGTAACGCCCAAAGCATAACTTATGGAACAACTTAAGTATTCTTGACCGAAACCTCCGCCGCGCAAAGATTCCATAGAAAGCACTGTGGCACGCAAACGACGATGTTCGGAAAGAATACGTGCCGCATATTGGCAAATATCTTCGCCCGGCACACATACAATTTCCTCCAATCCCGGCAATTCAGTCATTAGTTTTTCAAGAGTCTCCATGAAAGCATGGTCAGAACTGCCTTCGTATTCGGCAAAGTCCACCCTAAAATTAAAATCTCCGCATGAAAAACGCGATTCTTCACCTATGACTATGCCGTTAAAGTTCAAATTGCGATATGAATGCTTTGCCTTTTCTTTCAGAAGCACCGCATACACCTCTTCGTCGCTTACCACAAATTTTCCATCGCATGCCGCAGCATAAAGCCACCGTTTTATATCGACATCGGGGATTCTGCGGTTCAACATTCGCTCAAAATTTACGATTATGTCAAATGCAGCCTCGCTCAAAGCGGCTGTATCAACAAGAATCGCCCTTTTTATGTTTTTGTTGTCCATATACATGTTGTTTTACTTAAAGAAACGGTTCGAGAAAATGGAACATCCAACCTTGGAAGTTCTTCCACGCCGAACGCTTATGCCAATACTCATCCGTCAGAGGCACACAATTTTCGCGCTTGTCCCTTTCAAAAATGGAACGTAACTCGGAAGTTGTGCATTCGTCCAGGACAAGAAGATTACATTCATAGTCATATGACAAACTGCGGGCATTGAGATTAGCAGAACCAAGGTAACTGTAAAGACCATCCACCGTCATTATTTTGGAATGATGGAAACCGCCGCGATAATAATAGACCTTGGCACCACGCTTCTGCAGTTTGCGCACATTATAATCCACAACTCTCGGCGTTATAGGGATGTCGCTGTTCTCGGAAACCATTATTTCCAAATCAACCCCGCGATTTATCGCTTTTTTCAGAGCCTTGCGCAACTTACGATTGAGAGTAAAATAAGGATTTACTATTTCTATGTTCTTTTGTGCGGAATTAATTGCGTGCACAAAGGTTTCCCTTATAATCTTGGGGCTTTTCACCGGCTCGCGGTTAACTACCGCGATGACTTTTCCGCCGTTGTTTCCGCATGTATCCATTTTCAGCCCTTCGAGAACCGTATCGTTTTGAGTTATGGCGCGTGGAAAATATTCGTTTCCTGCTACATTTTGTTTGGCAGTCTTATTCCACATTCGCAAGAATATGTTTTGGAAATCACCAACCACGTCTCCTTCAACGCGCATATGCATGTCGCGCCAATTACCTACCTGTTTCGTACCGTTTATGTAGTAATCGGCAACGTTCATACCGCCTGTGTAAGCAATCTTTCCGTCTATTACAACAATTTTCCTGTGATCGCGATGCAAAGCATAGTCAATCCACGGAAAACGCATGGGATAGTATTCGTAAATTTCCAGACCTTTCGAACGGAGTTCGCGGAGTTCGTCTTTTTTTATGGGTTTGTTGTTCGAAGCATTGCCGAATGCGTCATAAAGCACACGCACCTGCACGCCCTCGGCTGCTTTTTTTTCCAAAAGTTCAAACAATGCGCCGGCAATGGAATCGTTGCGAAAATTAAAATACTCGAGATGCACGGAATGGCGAGCCTTGGAAATGGCGGCAAACATGTCCTTGAACTTTTCTTTTCCCGATGTCAGGAGAACAAGACTGTTGTTGCGCGAAATATTTATGTTTTCGCTTTCAAGGTAACGCGCCATTACCGAATCGGAACGCTCTGCGGTCTGCGCATAAGCACACACAGAAACAAGAACAAGTATTACAATGGTTGACAGCTTTTTCACTTTTCCTCTCTTATGCCTTGTCAAATCATTGTTCTGAAGGAATCTACGATTCCCACCAGTTTCCCGTTTTCGTCAACCACGAGTACGGCGTGAATTTTCCTGTCCTGCATGATTTTTTCCACCATGCTTATTTTCGTATCCGGGCTTATGGTTACGGGATTCTTGGTCATGATGTCCTTAACCGAGAGAGTAAAAAAACGATTCTGCGAACTTTCCATGGCACGTCGCACATCTCCATCGGTAATTATGCCTTCCACCTTTCCGTCCTTGTCGTTTATCACGCAAAGTCCGAGACGTCCTTTGCTTACATGGGTTACCGCTTCGCCCAAAAGCATGTCGGGCGAAACCACGGGCAGATTGTCTTTCTGCATAACGTTACGCGCTTTTGTAAGCAGGCGTTTGCCGAGACTACCTCCGGGATGAAAACGCGCAAAGTCCTGCGCTTTGAAATCGCGTGCCTTCATCAGCGCGCATGCAAGCGCATCGCCCATTGCAAGAGTCGTGGTTGTTGACGTTGTGGGGGCAAGTCCGAGCGGTTCAGCCTCTTGTTTCACGGGCACGGTTATGTGAACGGTGGAATTTTGAGCCAGAAGCGACTGCGGATTGTTGCTTATGCCTATGATAGGAATGTTTTTTTCATGAAAATACGGCAGTATGCGCAGCAGTTCATCGGTTTGCCCGCTGTTGGATATGGCAAGCACAATGTCATCCGAACCGCAAACGCCCAAATCTCCGTGATAGGCATCAAGCGGATTCATGTAGAAACTCGGAGTTCCCGTGCTCGAGAGCGTGGCTGCCATTTTCGCGCCTATATGTCCGCTCTTGCCCACTCCCGTTACCACAAGTTTTCCTTTGCATGAGAGTATGAGATTGGCGGCTGCCTCAAAATTTTCGTCAAGATAGTTTATCTGATCAATGATTGCCTGAGCTTCATCGCGCAGACACTGCGCTGCTATTTCAATACATTTCTTGTCAAACATCTGCCAACTGATGCTATTAATTGTTCAATATGTTTTCTATCACCCCTTCAAGGTCTTCGAGCCTCAACATATTTGGACCGTCGCTCAGTCCTTTGTCAGGATCGGGATGAACCTCGAAAAAATATCCGTTAGCTCCGAAAGCTTTTGCCGCCATTGCCATCATGGGAATAAACTCACGGTTTCCGCCGGTTTTTCCTCCCGCAGCTCCGGGACGCTGCACCGAATGAGTGCAGTCCATTATGACGTTTTCGGCAATGGATTTCATGTAAGGGATGTTGCGAAAATCCACAACGAGATTGTTATATCCGAAACTGTTGCCGCGTTCTGTGAGCCAAACTTCCTTAGCTCCCGCAGCCACGGCTTTTTCATAGGGATATTTCATGTCTTCGCCCGAAAGAAACTGCGCTTTCTTGATGTTCACCGTTTTTCCCGTCTTTGCTGCCGCAACTATAAGGTCGGTCTGGCGGCAAAGAAAGGCAGGAATCTGAATTACGTCCACAACTTTGCCCACAGGTTCCGCCTGCATGCTTTCGTGTATGTCGGTAAGAACTTTCAGTCCGAAATCTTTTTTCACTCCTGCGAGAACTTCCAGTCCTTTCTCAAGTCCGGGACCGCGATAAGAAGACAGCGAGGTACGGTTAGCCTTGTCAAACGAACTTTTGAAAATAATGTCGATGCCGAAAAGCTTGTTCAGCCTCACAAGTTCGGCTGCCACCGCTTCGGTAACTTTTTCGTTTTCTATTACGCAAGGACCTGCTATGAAAATATTCCTCATTACAATGTTATAGAATTCACATTTTTTATTTACGAACGCAAAGTTAGCCATTTTTTGCGTTTCCCGCTGTAGTTTTCACAATAACTTGCTTTAGCAGAGCCGCGAAAAAGCGTCCCTAAGCTCCGCACGCAAAAACACAACCGTCGTTGCCGAAAATTCACAATGCAATTTGCCGCTTATGCAGTAAATAATTTTTCGGCTTTGCCGCATTTGAAAAAACACATGGCTTATATTCAAAAACACAAGCCATATATTTTAAAATAAAAGGCACTTGTTTTGAAATATATGGCTCGTATTTTTCGACATTCGGGGACTCTTGATTTTCAGAACGTTATATTTTCAAAAAATTCCCTCTTCCGAAAATTCGGAATACCGTTACTTTTTCTGCGTTTCCGTCTTTTTGCAGAAAAACATGAAAGCCGGCAATTAAAATTCTATTGTTTCATTCCGGGGAACAGACGCGCTATATATTTTCCTATAATATCGAACTCGATATTTACCACACAGCCCACCTTGAGTTTGCCAAGGTTTGTAATTTCCGAGGTGTAGGGAATTATCGAAACCTTAAACGAATTGTCTTTCACGTCGTATGCCGTAAGGCTCACGCCGTTCACGGTTACAGAACCTTTCTCGACCACGGCATATCCCTTGGGCAGGTCGTCGCTATCGCCTTCATACGAAAAAGTAAGCACCGTGCTTCCCTGGGCATTCTCTATGGCAACGCATTCAGCCGTGCGGTCCACATGCCCCTGCACAATGTGTCCGTCAAGCCGCGAACCCGCAATCATGGAACGCTCCAAATTCACATAATCTCCCTCTCCGAGCAATCCGAGATTGGTGCGTTTCAATGTTTCGTCCATTGCCGTAACGGTATAAGCGTCTTCCGTGATTCCGTCAACGGTAAGACAGGTGCCGTTGTGGGCTATGCTTTGGTCAATCTTCAACTCCCAACCTTCGGGACGCTTAAAGGTGAATGTGATGTTCTTTCCTGTTCTTTGCTCACCGAGCATAGGGGTCATAGTCTCTACAATTCCTGAAAACATGGCGGTAAAATCTCTGTTTTTTGTTAAATATTTCGTCTGCAAAATTAGTTGTTTGGTCGGTTTGCACAATGATTTGGTCGATTATTTTAGGGAAAGAGAATTTCCGGTTGCGCATAAAAGCCTTTTAATCAATATTTTTGCAGCAAACAAAACAACTATCAACAAAACAACGATGAACAGACTTTTGAAAACATTATTCATTATGTTTCTGCCAATGCTCGCAGGCACGGCAATCTCTGCACAGGACACAAAAATATGGTCTCTGCAAGAATGCCTGAACTATGCCACGGAAAACAACATCTCCGTGAAAAAGAGCAAAGTCAATGAAGCATCAGCCGCCACCGATTTAAGTCAGGCAAAAGCCGCATTGCTTCCGAGCCTTTCGGCAAGTATGACACATACTGTCAATTATCGTCCGTTTCAGGAAACGGCAGGCAATTTCGTGAACGGTTCCATAACCTCGAGCAGCAGCAACAAAGCCACCGAAAGCGGCAGCTACGGCATAAATGCACGCTGGAACGTGTGGAACGGAGGCATAAACCAAAACACAATAAAGGCACGCAAATCAGACCTTGCCGTGGCAAAACTCCAGACACAGGTTGAAGCCAACACCATACAGGAACAGATAATGCAATATTACGTTCAGATACTCTATTCCAAGGAAGCGGTGAAAGTGAACAAGAACATATATTCCAAAGACTCGCTTACCTACGTTCGCGGAGAGGAAATGCTGAAACACGGAAAGATGAGCCGCAGCGAAATGAAGCAACTCGAAGCTGCCAAAAACGAATCGCAATACAATGTGGTCAATTCCCAAACAGTGGTTGACCAATATCTTTTGGAACTTCGCCAACTTCTGGAACTGCAACCGGGAAGCAGTATGGATATTTCCACCGTTAGCATTGACAACAACGCAGCCCTTGCCAACATTCCGGCAAAACTTAATGTCTACAACGAAGCACTTCAAAACCGTCCCGAAATACTTATGGGCAAAGAGAGCATAAACGCTTCGGATTTGCAACTGAAAATAGCCAAAGCAGGCTACATGCCCACCGTAAGTCTGACAGCAGGAATAGGAGATAACCACATGACCGGAACACAAAACAACTTCGGAAACCAGATGAAGTACAACCTGACGGGAAGCGTGGGAGTAACACTCAGCATTCCCATACTCGACAATCGCGAAGCCAAAAGTGCTGTGGAAAAAGCCAAATACAGTCGCACAACAGCAGAACTTGACCTACAGGACAAGCAAAAACAGCTTTACAGTTCCATTGAACGTTACTGGCAAAACGCCACGAGCAACCGCCAGAGGTATATTGCCGCACAAAGCAACGTGAACAGTCAGGAAGAAAACTATAATTCCATTGCCGAACAGTTTAAGGTGGGACTCAAGAACGTGGTGGAACTCACCACAGCCCGTACAAGTTTGTTGCAGGCCGAACAGGAAATGCTCGAAAGCAAATACACCACTGTTTTGAACACACAACTTCTGAAATTCTACAGCGGCGAAAACATCAACATCTGAGAATAAATAAAAACATAAAGAATATCATGACTAAGAAAACGAAAATCAAAATCACGGCAATAGTGGCAGTGGCTGTAATTGCCGTAATAGCCATCGTAAATCTCGCTTCAGGGAAAAACAAAGGCGAACTCAACATCATTTACGAAACATCGAAAGTGGAACCTGCCACAATCAGCACCACCGTTACGGCAACCGGCACAATAGAACCGGTAAACGAAGTAGAAGTCGGCACACAGGTGAGCGGCATTATCAGCAAGATTTATGTGGATTATAACAGTATTGTGAAAAAAGGACAGGTTATTGCCGAACTTGACCGCACAAATCTCGAAAGCGAACTGACAAGCGCAAAAGCAAACCTCACCAGCGCAAAAAGCGAACTCAACTATCAGACAACAAATCTGAAAAGAGTAAAAGAACTCCACAAAAAAGGATTCGTAAGCGACGATGAATACGACACGGCTCTGCTTAATTACAACAAAGCCCTTGAAAGTTATAAGGGACAACAACAAACCGTGAGTCGTGCACAGACAAATCTCGGCTATGCAACCATTACTTCGCCAATAGACGGTGTGGTTTTGAGCAAAGACATAGAAGAAGGACAAACAGTAGCCTCAAGTTTCAGCACACCTACGCTTTTCACCATTGCTCATGACCTTACAGACATGCGCGTAATAGCAGACGTGGACGAAGCCGACATAGGTGAGGTGCGCGAAGGGCAAAGAGTAACATTCACTGTCGATACTTATCCCGACGATACCTTTGAAGGAACAGTTACTCAGGTACGTCAACAAGGCGAAGAGGAAAGCAATGTCGTTACCTACGAAGTCGTTATTTCCGCACCCAACAAAGATTTGAAACTAAAGCCGAAACTTACGGCAAACGTCAATATCTACACAAAAGAAGTGAACAATGTTCTAAGCGTTCCCTCAAAAGCCCTGCATTTTACCCCTACAAAAGAAACGACAAACAAAGGCGAGAAAATAAAAGACTGCAACGGTGCGAACAAAGTATGGACCAAAGAAGGCAACGTGCTTAAAGCATATTCCGTGAAAGTAGGAATGACCAACGGAATACGTACTCAGATTTTAAGCGGAGTGAAACAAGGAGCCGTAGTAATTACCGGTTCGAAAGCACAGGCAGAAATGAACGAAGAAGCAAACAATGCTAACGGAGACGGAGAAAGAAGTCCGTTCGCTCCAGGTCCGAGAGGCAAAAACAACAAGAAAGGTAAATAAAACCATGGACTATTCAAACAACAGGGTCGTAATAGAATTGCGCAATGTGAAACGCGAATTTCTCGTAGGCGGAGAAATCGTCCACGCCCTGCGGGGAGTATCGTTCAAAATTCATGAGGGGGAATTTGTTACCATAATGGGTACATCCGGTTCGGGAAAGTCCACTCTGCTTAACCAGCTTGGATGTCTCGACACCCCTTCAAGCGGTGAATATCTTCTCGATGGAGTTCCCGTAAGACAAATGAGCCGCAACCAACGCGCCATACTGCGAAACCGTAAAATAGGATTCGTATTTCAAAACTACAACCTTCTGCCGAAAACAACTTCGGTGGAAAATGTAGAACTGCCATTGATGTACAATCCGGCTATAAGTGCAAAAGAAAGATTTGACCGCTCCGTGAAAGCGTTGCAACGTGTGGGGCTTGGCGACAGGCTTTACCACAAAAGCAACCAAATGTCGGGCGGACAAATGCAAAGGGTTGCCATTGCCAGAGCATTGGTAAACAATCCTTCGGTTTTACTTGCCGATGAAGCCACGGGAAACCTTGACACCCGAACTTCATTTGAAATTCTTACTTTGTTTCAAGAGCTGCATTCCGAAGGCATGACAATAATTTTCGTAACCCACAATCCTGAAATTGCCTCATATAGCAGTCGGACCATTACTCTTCGCGACGGGCTTATACGTTCCGACAAGCTGAACGACAATATTCTCTCCGCCGCAGAAACACTGAATACATTGCCTGTACCTAAAGACGAATAAGACATGAATGTTCAAAATCTTTTTCAAATAGCATTCCACGCAATTGCCGCCAACAAATTGCGCTCTTTTCTTACAATGCTGGGAATTATAATCGGTGTGGCATCGGTTATAACAATGCTTGCTATCGGACAAGGCTCAAAAAAGAGCATACAAAAGCAAATTTCCGAAATGGGTTCCAATATGATTATGATTCGTCCCGGACAGGACAACGGTCCCGGCGGTGTGCGACAGGATGCAAGCGAAATGCAATCGCTGAAGTTGAAAGACTTTCAATATCTCGTTGACAATGCCAAATATCTTGCAGCCATAAGTCCAAGCGTCAACAGCTCGGGACAATTCATATACGGCAACAACAATACCCCGTCTACGGTTTACGGCATAAACAACGATTATCTGACCATTCGTCAACTGACAATAGAAGAAGGAGACAAATTTACCGATGACGATATAAAGACCAGTGCCAAAGTCTGTATTATTGGGAAAACCGTAAAGGATAACCTTTTCCCTGACGGAAGCGATCCCGTTGGAAGAGTAATAAGATTCAACTCAATACCAATGAAAGTAATCGGAGTTTTGAAATCAAAAGGATACAACTCTTTCGGAATGGACCAGGACGATGTAGTACTTGCCCCCTACACCACTATTATGAAACGAGTTTTGGCCGTTACATATCTTCAGGGAATAAATGCTTCGGCGCTTACCGAAGACATCACAGACGAAGCCATTGAAGATATTTCAAATCTGTTGCGTGAAAGCCATAAAATAAAGAAAGGCGAAGACGGAACATACGATGATGATTTTACAATCCGCTCCCAAAAAGAACTTTCCACAATGATGAATTCTACGAGCGACCTCATGACCACTTTGCTTTTGGTTGTGGCGTGTATTTCTTTGATTGTTGGCGGTATTGGCATTATGAATATTATGTACGTATCAGTTACCGAGCGCACAAGAGAGATTGGTCTGCGTATGTCGGTAGGGGCACGCGGTATTGATATTCTTAACCAGTTTCTCATAGAAGCAGTATTGCTTAGCGTTACAGGCGGACTGATAGGAGTTATATTCGGAATCCTCGCATCGTTTGGCGTGAATATGTTTGCAAAATGGCCAATCGTCATACAACCATGGAGCGTACTCATCAGTTTCATCGTATGTTCGGCAACTGGAATATTCTTCGGTTGGTATCCTGCAAAGAAAGCCGCAGGAATGGATCCTATAGAAGCCATCAGATACGAATAAAGATTTCTTGCTAAATTTGCACGGAATGGAACAAACAAATTTTGACATGAAGACAAGCAATAGCCGGCACGGCAGTTCATACACAGTAGAAGTGTTCATGCACGTGCTGGCATGGCTCTTCGTGTTTGCTTCCCCATTGATATTTAATCATGGTCAAACACATATATACTTCAAAGACTATGTGCGCGGTTGCTTCATGCCATTGATGATGTTTGTAGTGTTCTATACAAATTATTTTGTGCTTGTTCCCAAACTGTTCATGCACAACCGCCGTCAGTTGTTTTTTGTTGTGGAAGTGATTCTGATTGCTGCCACAGTGATTTGCATTCAGGAAGTTTTCGCCAATTTCATGCCTGCTCCTAACTTAAAGCCTCATGAACTCAAGAAAGTACCCGCACACTGGCTTTTTGTTACAAGAGACATAGTGGCAATGTCTATCGTGGCAATTTTCGGATTTGCTACGAGATTGAGTCGTAGTTGGCATAAAGCTGAAAACGCAAGAAGAGAGGCAGAACTCGGAAAGAGGAATGCAGAACTGAAAAACCTTCGCAATCAAATAAGTCCTCACTTCCTGCTGAACACACTCAACAATATATACGCATTGACAATGTTTGACACAGAAAAAGCCCAAAAAGCTATACAAGAACTGTCAAGATTGCTGCGTTATCTTTTGTATGACAACCAATCACAACTTATACCGCTATCAAAAGAAGTGGATTTCTTAAAATCATACATCAACCTCATGCGCATGCGCACGGCTGCGAACGTGGAAATCAACGTAAAAATAGATGGTGATATAAACGAAAGACTGAAAATCGCCCCATTGCTTTTTATGTCGCTTGTAGAAAACGCTTTCAAACACGGAATAAATGCTTCGGAAAAGAGTTTCATTAATATTTCTCTTAGTTCTACTTCCGACGGTGTGGTGGACTTTTTCTGTGAGAATTCAAACTTCCCCAAAAATACAAAGGAACTAAGTCCCGGAGGTATAGGATTGCCCAATCTCGCACAACGACTTGAAAGTATCTATCCGCAACATTATCATTGGCAGAAAGGTACAAGCGAAGACGGGAAGAAATATATTTCTCACCTTGTGATTCAAACACAAAATGACAATGAACATAACATGCGCCATAATTGACGACGAGCCGCTCGCGCTTGAACTCTTGGAAAACTATGTGAGTCGTGTGCCATTTCTAAAGCTCACAGGTAAATACACGAGTGCCATAGAAGCACTGGCGAGAATTAAAGAAGACGGAACACAACTTTTATTTCTTGACATACAAATGCCAGACCTCAACGGATTGGAATTCTCTCGAATAATAGACAGTTCCACGAAAGTTGTGTTCACAACTGCGTTCAGCGAATACGCAATTGAAAGTTACCGTTCGCAGGCACTCGACTATCTGTTGAAACCTATAAACTTCACAGACTTTATGAATGCAGCCAACAAGGCTTTGAAATGGTTTGAACTTCAAAAGAAAGCAGAAAGTGCCCAGAAGCATGAAGAAAGCGATAAAATATATGTGCGCAGCGAACACAAACTAATAGCCGTGGCACTTGACGAAATTATTTATATAGAAGCTCTGAAAGATTATGTGATGATATATATTGTCGGGCGCAAAACACCTATTTATACAATTACAACGATGCAGTCGCTCGCACAAACACTTCCTGCCGACAGGTTCATGCGAATACATCGCTCACATATTATTGCACTCGACAAAATTTCTGTGCTTGAAGGCGACACAGTTATTGTAGGAAATAAGCACCTTAGCGTTTCACGTCCTTATCGCCCCGCACTACTTGAATATCTTGGGGAAAAAACCGTGAAGTAAAAACCCACTTTAACAAACAATATCAGACATATTGCCCGAAAAAGTCGCTATCTTTGCCTTTGCAACAGAAAACTTGGAAATCATGCCTAAGACTTTTCTTACAGACAATGAACGCACGCAGATATTGACACTTGTCAGGAAGTTTGTAAAAATTTCTCCGCAAACTGTTTCTCATTTCGGATTTCGCAGAATACGTAACTATATTACGGAAGCTCTGAAGAATCAAAATGTTCAACGGGATGTTTTTGGCTTTAGTCCAATAGTAACAGCTCTTGAAACGGCGATTATTCTTGGCGATGAAATGAGACTTGACGGTACAACCATGATTGGCTGTCTGCTTGCTCCGTTTTTTGAAGCCGATGAAACAGCAAACGAAGACATTGAAAAGGAATTCGGAAACGATATTTCAAGCATTGTTGCAGGACTGAAAAGAGTTAAAGGACTATATGAAAAAACTCCTGCCGTAGAAACAGAAAACTTTCGCAACCTGCTTGTGAGCTTTGCCGAAGACATGAGGGTTGTACTTATAATGACAGCAGACAGACTTGCTGCAATGCGCCGCCTACGCGATGTAGAAGATAAAGAAGCGCGAAACAGAGTTGCAAGAGAAGCAGAATTCCTTTATGCTCCCATTGCTCATAAACTTGGACTGTACAAGATAAAGAGCGAACTTGAAGACCTTGCAGTAAAATATCTTGAACACGACGCATATTATCTTATACGTGAAAAGTTGAACGCCACAAAAAGTGCACGCGATGCTTATATTGCAGACTTTATACGTCCTATTTCTGAAAAGCTCACTCAGGCAGGACTAAAATTCCATATCAAAGGGCGCACAAAAAGCATTCATTCCATATGGCAAAAAATGAAACGCCAACGCTGTGGCTTCGAAGGCGTGTATGATTTGTTTGCCATTAGGATTATTATAGACTGTCCGACAGAAAAGGAAAAACAAGAATGTTGGCAGGTTTATAGTATTATTACCGATATGTATCAACCTAATCCAAAACGACTGCGCGATTGGTTGAGCGTGCCCAAAAGCAATGGTTACGAAAGTTTGCACATCACAGTTCTCGGACCTCAAAACAAATGGGTGGAAGTACAAATACGTACAGAACGTATGGACACTGTAGCAGAATACGGACTTGCCGCCCATTGGAGATATAAAGGCATAAAAAGCGGAGAAAGCGGAATTGACGAATGGATAGGAGAAATTCGCTCTATTCTTGAAACCGGCGATGATGTACATATTATAAACCAATTCAAACGAGACCTTAAAGACGAAGAAATCTACGTGTTCACTCCTAAAGGCGATCTATATAAATTGCCTGCAGGAGCAACAGTACTTGATTTTGCTTATAGAATTCATACTAATATAGGTAGTCGTTGTGTTGGAGCAACCATAGCAGGGAAGAATTTTCCGCTACGCCACAAACTTTCGAGCGGAGACCAGGTTGAGATTAAATTATCAAATTCTCAAACTCCCAATAGCGATTGGCTTAATTACGCCGTTACTGCAAGAGCAAAAAGCAAGATACGTCAGGCTCTTCACGAGAAAGCAATTAAAGAAGGACAGTTTGCACGTGAAGCTTTTGAGCGCAAACTTAAAAACCACGATATTCCTTGGGAAGAAGGAATATTAAGTCATCTTGCAAAGAAATTCGGATATAAAGAGCAAAGCGAATTCTTCAAAGCCATGGCAGCAGGCACAGTACAACTCAATGATGCTGCCGAACAATACGAGCGGATGTATGATAACGAACACGGAGTACCTGATCATAACCAAACGGTAAGTGCAAATGAGTTCAACTATAATCTACAAGAAAAAAGCAATGGCGATAACAATTCTTCCGACGTTCTTGTTATAGACAGTAACCTCAAAGGTATTGACTATACCCTTGCCAAATGTTGTCATCCTATATACGGCGACGACGTTTTCGGCTTCGTTACTTCGGGCGGAGGTATCAAAATCCATCGTTCCGGTTGTCCTAACGCCAAAACCTTACGCGAACGCTACGGCTACCGAATTGTTAAAGCTCGTTGGGCAGGAAAAGGTGGAGAGAAATATATTATCACCCTAAAAGTTGTGGGCAATGACGATATAGGAATAGTCAACAATATGACATCTATAATTGATAAAGAGCAGGACATTCTTCTACGGTCTATAAGAATAGACACGGCAGACGGGTTGTTCTCGGGAATTCTCACTATATCCACCGGAAGCACGCGCAATGTTGATATTTTGATAAGGAAACTCGGCACTGTACACGGTGTAAAGAGCGTTACAAGAATTTGAAACGATATGCGTTTTTGCTCATTTTTCTTGTTGTCGCGGTTGTTTGCCGAACGACAATAGTAAATGCGCAAACCATGACGTATGCAAACCGCATTAATTGTGATTCGGTTCTCAACAAAGTCTTTTCATACGTTGCCAAAAACAATCTTCATGTCGGACATACAGAATGTCTTGTATATTCAAAGTTCCATATTAATACCGACATACGCAACCTTTTGTTTCGTATAGTTCCCAACAGCATACATATAGATAAAGGTCAAAACAAATATTTCGGAGAATGCCTCACAAAAACGGAATATTCCGATTTTGGCGTTTTGAGTCATAAAGTCATTGCATTCCATTCCACATTGCGCAAGATGAAAGAACTTCGCGATGTATATATGATCAACATGAATGCGCAGGTATATGCCCCTTATCTTATAGGCAATCGGATTCTTTCTCCATTTAATAAGATAAACAGGAATCACTACCAATACGAAGCCGATTCCGTTATTGAAAAAAACAATACTATTATGATGTGGATTTCGATATTCCCACGGCACAATACACCTCATCTTATAAACGGACGTGCTTTGATTGACGCAACATCAGGGAGAATTGATTCCATTTACTTCAAAACCATTTACGACCATCTTCTTCACTGCAACATCGCCTTTAAGTTCGGCAGCACAGGCATCACATCGCTTTTGCCGCAAAACGCTAACCTTGACATGAGTTACAAATTAGCAGGAAACCAAATTGACTTGAGCATAAATTCTCTCTGTACATATACCCAAACAGACAGTACACACTATGCTGATTCTTTACATAAATCTCACGGTAAAGACAAGTACGACATCACCAAACTTGGCTTTTACAAAACCGATACATCATCCATAGTTCGTTCACCAAATCATTTTGATTCTCTCCGTCCTACTCCTTTGACAACATGGGAGGACTCTGTGTTATCACACAAGAAAGGAATTTCCGTAAAAAAGAAATCGCTGCCGGCTTCTTATATAAACTCTCTCGAAGACATTTTCCTCGACCGCCATAGTATAAACCTTTTCAATACCCATGCTCAACTTACATTTCCGGAACTTCTTTCACCTTCAATGTTCCAATGGTCGGGCAAGCGGGGAATATCAATTCAAAAAAGACTTTGGTTCACACTCAACACTTCAAACGGCATCTCGATAAGCCTCAAACCTCGAATCGGTTACAGTTTCCGTCAAAAGCAATTATATTGGACAGCCCCACTAAACCTGCATCTTTTTCCCAAGACCAATGGAGGATTTGAAATAACGGCAGGAAACGGGAACCACATATACAGTAGTCTACAGGCAAAAGAAGTGAGAGAGCAAATGAAAAAATTCAGCAATTACGACTCACTTCTCCATGTGTTCAACCAGTACAACTTCAATTACTATAACGATTTTTATACACGCGGACTTTTTTATTTTTCACCTCTGTGCGGAATGACTCTCAAAGCCGGTACAGTTTTTCACCAAAGAAACCAACTAAATTGGAATCAAGAGGCTTCCCTCCATGGAATGAAACGTTACTACAAGAGTTTCGCCCCACATATAGAAATGCAATATACTCCAGGAGTTTATTATTACAAAGACAAATACGAAAAAGTTCCACTCAATTCCAACAATCCTACGTTTCGTGGTTCATACGAACGAGGCGTAAAATGGTTTGGTTGCAACAATCGCTACGAACGCATGGAATTTGATTGTTCCTACCGCATTGACATTAATAAAGTACGGTCTTTGTTCCTGCGCGGTGGCTGCGGTTTTTTCACAAACAGGGAAGAAATGTTTTTTATTGACTACGACAATTTCAGCTTTCGCAATATGCCGGCAGGTTGGGACGATGATATGACCGGAGAATTTCACTTGCTTGACCGCAGGTTCTATAACGAATCAAACTATTACGCCATGCTTAGTGCTTCATATGATGTTCCGTTTTTAATTTTCGGCAAACTGCCGCTCATATCCCGCGCAATAGACAGGGAACGCATTTATCTGAATGCCGTTTGCCTCCATGCATTGAATCCTTACATAGAATGCGGATACGGAGTGTCCACAACGTTTTTTGACGGTGCGCTGTTCGTAGGAGCAGGAAACGGAACAGAGTTTGAATTGGGAGCAAAAATATCCTTGAGATTCTTTGACAACTGGTAAATTCACGACAGCTTTGGCATTTCAATGCGAAACACAGTGCCTTTGCCTATTTCGGAAGACAATACATAAATTTTCCCGTGGTGGTATTCCTCTATTATGCGTTTTGCGAGCGAAAGTCCGAGTCCCCACCCTCTTTTCTTTGTTGTATATCCCGGCATAAACACGGAATTGAAGTTTTTGTGCGGTATTCCTTTACCTGTGTCGCTAACGTCAATCAGCACTTTTCCCGGCACATCATTAACTTCAAACGACAAAACTCCGTTTCCCGCCATAGCGTCCATGGCATTTTTTGAAAGATTCTCTATCACCCATTCAAACAAAGCCGAATTCATTCTCACGTTTATGTTCTCGCGCGTGTATTTCTTCACCACCTCTATATGGTTTGAAGCCCGTCGCGACATATAGTCCACAGCCCTGTCAAGGGCGGCTACTATATTATGAGTCTCAAGTTCCGGAACCGAACCTATTTTTGAGAATCTTTCGGCTATAAGTTGCAAACGCTTCACATCCTTTTCCATTTCGGGAATAAGAGGACTGTCGGAGTATGTCTCCTTCAGTATTTCCGTCCATGCCATAAGTGAAGAAATAGGTGTGCCGAGCTGATGTGCAGTTTCCTTTGACAGTCCCACCCAAACTTTGTTCTGTTCGGCACGTTTCGAACTCATAAGTGCGAATATTGCAACCACGGCAAAAACAAGAACAACGCCGAGTTGCACAAACGGATAAACGGCAAGCCTGTTAAGCATTGAGCTGCGATCGTAGCAAATATCCAGATAACCTATAGCCTTACTTATAGGATAGTCTTCGCTTGCTGCATTTATTCTGACAGAATTCCCCATGGCTTTCCATTTCCCGGCATAACGGCGCAAAGTGTTTATAGAATCTTTCAATTCGTTTTTCGAAAGAGCCACGTTTCTTGACATTTCCGGTTTGCCTTCCGAGTTCAGCACTATCACTGGAATCGTATTGTTTCCGTTTATTACCTTTAGCACAAGTCCGAGGTCTGTAGTTTCGTCAGCACGGTTTAACGAACGCATTGCCTCCGCCCATATTTCCATACGGGCGTATTCTTCCTTCTCCATGTCCTTTACAAGGAAATGGGAAACCGCCAGCGAAGCCATCGCAATGAGAAGAGCCGCAATTACAAGGGCAATCTTTACGCGCTTAATTCTGTCAAGCCACTGCATTTTCGAATTTTCTTCCTTTGGTTCGTTGTTTTATTAACGCTGTGCGGCGTAAACTATTGCTTTTTGTGCATTGAAAAGCCTTGGTTGTGCAACTTTTTCTGTTTGTAAAGCATTTTCCACAACATTTAGCGGATTTTATTTGGAGGGAAACAGTTAAATCCGCATATTTGCCAATGACAACATTAGTTATACACATAAAAAAGAGAGCCATGAAAAAGATAATGCTTACATTGGTCGGTATTCTGTTTGCTACAGCAAGCGTTTCCGCATTGAGCTACGAAGAATCGCGCAACCGTGCCTGGTATCTCACGGACAAGATGGCTTACGAGCTTAACCTTACACCCGAACAGTATGACAGAGCATACGAAATAAACCTCAACTATTTCCTCAACGTCAATTACCCAAGCGATATTGACGGACTGTATTGGCGTTACCGCAATCAGGATTTGGGCTACGTGCTGTTCGACTGGCAATTCAGCCGTTTTGCAGGCATATCCTATTTCTATCGTCCGCTTATTTGGCGTTCAGGGATTTGCATAATGACCACCTACGACTATTACGATCGCGGATTTTTCTATTTCAACCGTCCCGCCATATATAATGTGTATCGCGGAGTCAGTTGGCACAAACGTCCGAAGCATAATCCGTATCGCCGCATGACTTTTAGTGCCAACGGAGGCATGCGCGAGCGTTACGGCAACGACGGACATGGATATTATTTCCGCAATGGTGAAAGATTCGATGCCCCGCGCTACAATGGCGAACACTACGGACGAAAAGATTTCAGACGCAATCCCGGTCCCGACTTCGACAAGGACATGATGGTGAAGCCCGGTAACAATCGTAACAGCAACAAAGTTTACGGCAACGGCGGTAATTTCCGAGACAAAATTGAAAACGGCGGAAGAAACGACAATTTCTCCAAGCCTGCAACCGACCGAAACGACAACAGATTCAAGAACAACATCCCCACGCCGGGAAACAATGACGCGAAACCCGAATACAAGCGCGAGAACAACAACAGATTTGTATCGAATCCGAGAGATAATTTCAACAATAACAATATCAGGACTTCGGGCAATAATACCCGCAACAATTACAGCAGTACAAAAACAAACGATCGCAATGTTGCTACTCCGTCAAACCGTTTCGGCACACGCAGCGAGACAAGCGGAAGCAACGGCACGAGGTCGTTTTCCGACAGGATACGCAGTTCCTCGTCAAGTTCGCGCACAATGCAAAGCACACCGGCTTCTTCTCAAAATCGCACCGCTTCGCCAAGCGTAAGAAATGCCACAACCAATTCGGGCAATGCCGGAACTTCGGGCGGAGGAACCATGAGAAAACGCTCATTCGGGAGATAGACATATCAAACTACATAAAACAGGCAGGGCATAAACTTTATCCCCTGCCTGTTTTTCTTTGTCTTCCCTTCGCTCTATCTTTTTCCTCTAATTTTATATTATAATCTTTGTACTTACATACTTAGCATGTTTTTTAAGAACGACACAGCCTTATCAACCACAATATTATTCTTAAAACTTTTCTCGTTCAGCATTTCGTCAATAGCACTTCCATTAAACTCCCTTTGATATTAGTCATACTTAGTTCTTTTGAACTATGACTTATTTTCTTTATAAATGTACTGTTTGAAAGAAGTATCAGGTTCTCTGCATTTTGCCTTATAAGCACTACAAAGAAAGGTAACTTGTCATATTTCTCCAATGCAGAAAGAGACAAAACCGTGTTGTTAAAATGCTCCGAAGAAGACTTGGAATAACTAAACCTAACGGCAAAATATTCATTGTGATATACTTTTCTGTCCTTTATCAATTGGAATCTTTTGCAAATATCATCTTCAACTACTTGTTTATTGTGTTGTGGTGCAGACGATACTACATATTTCACAAATTCATTACATTTGCTATTCATAATTTCCTGCTTGTTCAAACAAAGTTTTACTTTCTCCCTTTGTTGCTTTTGTCTTTATTTCCTTTTTCTGTTCCGTTAGCGAATTTCGTTCCCAGAAAACGCCGTCTGAGTATCCCTGTATGCTATTGTCAAATATAGCGTTGTTCACTCTCTTTGCCGCCCAAAGACAATATTCCTTATTTATCTCTATACCGCAATACGCACGTCCTAATTTCTTTGCCACTACCGCAGCAGTACCGCTACCAAGAAAAGGATCGAAGATTTTATCTCCCGGTTTCGATGAAGCAAGTACAAGTTTGGCATATAATTTTTCGGGTTTTTGAGTAGGATGGTCTGTGTTTTCCGGCATTGACCAAAAAGGAATGCTTATGTCATCCCAAAAATTCGACGGGTAAGTATTTCTAAAATTCCCCATATTTGTTTCTTCCCAGTCCTTTGGTTTTCCATTCACTTTATACGGTGCTATAACCCTACGTTTCATCATCACCGAATTTACATCAAAGTAATAGTTTTTCGAATCTTTCACGGCAAACCAAATATCTTCCATTGCATTTTTCCAATTAGCCTTGGCTCCGCGTCCTTTCTCTCTCTGCCATGTTATGCGGTTCATTATCGTAAGTTCCCTCTCTATTACATGCTGCATGGAAGAGCAACACTTCCAATCACCGCACATATATAGCGAGCCATAAGGTTTCAATTTTGTGCAAACTTTATGAAACCAACTTTCAAGATAGTCTTCATAATCATAAGATTTCATAGCAGAAAACTTATTTCCGTGAAAATTTTTATCAAGATTATACGGAGGGTCTATTATAATAAGATCAAAATATTCATTCGGGATATAATCTATACATTCAAAGAGATCTCCATTGATAATTATGTCATCCCGGAAAGCCGTTTTCAGACTTTCAATGCCATAAATCTGTTTTTCCAAAGAAACAATCTCTTCTTCTTTCACGCAGAGAGTTCTGTTTCTTCCTGCTCTTTGTTTTGTCTTTTCTACCATGCGTTTATTCCTTGTATATACGTGCAAAGCTATCGTTTTTTTTACACAACCAAGATAAGAACAGGCAACATTATTATATAGTCAGCCGTCTTTTTCGTTAGTTGGAATATCTCCATATTTGCTCCCGTCTTGTTTCAATCAGCATCCTGTCTTTCTGAATATATTCCAAAGATATTCATGTTTCTTTCCTACGGAAACCGTCTTTTATACTTTTTTGTATTACAAGCAATTAGGAATGTCTGAAAATACAAGCCATATATTTTGAAACAAAAGGCACTTATTTTAAAATATGTGCCTTTTGTTTTTTATTATAAGCCATGTATTTTTTCGGCTTTACCGTTTGTACCGAAAAACAACCTTTATTTAATGAATATATTCATGGATAAAAGTACAGATATCCCATTGCCCTGCGCAGTTTTACGGGGTACTTAAAAATTTACTTCGAGTCCGTCATAAGCCAGGCGGATGTTTTCGGGCAGTTCCCTGTCGGTTTCGGCATGCAGTCCCGCTTCGTGGCTCATGTGTATGAAATAAACCGTGGGAATTCCCGTGAGTTTTGCAAAATCCACGGCTTCGGAAATGGATTGATGGGTTGGGTGCGGATTTTTTCGCAATGCGTTTACTACCAAAAGCTTTGCACCGCGTATATATCCTATCTCTTCGGGGGCAATGGTCTTCATGTCGGTGATGTAAACCATGTCGGCTATCCTGTAACCAAGTATTTCCATTTTGCCATGGTATACGCGCAGCGGAGTAACGGGTACGTTGTTCACAAAAAACGTTTCGTGAGGTTCTACAACGTTCATATCCAGATGAGGAAGCCTTTTTATGTCGGTTGACTCAAAGCAATAAGGAAGCCTTTCCCTAATGTGCCTTGCTGTAGTTGAATTGCAATAAATCTTCTCGGCTGTGTCTATGCTGTAAGGGCGCAAGTCGTCCAAACCTCCCACATGGTCGTAATGTTCATGGGTCAGAAGAACGGCATCGAAGGGTTTGAACTCGCGGTGGAGCATTTGAAAATAAAAATCGGGACCGCAGTCAATCAATATTCTCGTTCCGTCAATCTCCACAAGAGACGAGCATCGCATTCTGCGGTCGTGAGGATCGGCGGAACGGCACACCGCGCAGTTGCAACCCAACTGCGGAACTCCTGTAGAGGTTCCGGTGCCGAGGAAAGTTATTTTTGAACAGCACTTTTTACGATTATCGCCCATGGTTCGATACTTTTATATGAATTGAACTTCGGGTTTAAGTGTTATGTTGAATTTCTGCCTTACATCGTCTATTACACATTGCGAAAGTTCAGCTATTTCCATCGCCTTTGCGCCTCCGCAGTTTATAATGACCAGAGGTTGTTTTTCATAAACGCCCGCATTGCCCCTGCGTTTGCCTTTCCAACCGCATTGTTGTATTAACCATGCCGCAGGAATCTTAATGCCTCCGTCCGCCGTATAGTGAGGAATTGCGGGATATGCCTTTTGCAACTCGCGAAACAGGGAATCGGAAACAATGGGATTCATGAAAAACGAACCGGCATTGCCATAGATTTTCGGATCGGGGAGTTTTGATTTTCGCATGTCCGTTACGTATTCGCGTATGTCCCTTGCACCGAAGTTTCCTACGCACTCGCCGAACTCTTTCTCCAAAGCCTTGTACTCCAAGTTGGGAATGAATTTCCGCGAAAGTCGAAACACTACATGGTGAACAACATATTTGCCGGGATTTTCCTTGAAAAAACTGCGACGATACGCATAACGGCATTGTGAAACGGAGAAACTCGCTTCCTGCAAGCCGGAAACGTCAACGGTTTCCACGCTTTCTATTATATTGGAAGCCTCGCAGCCGTAAGCACCTATGTTTTGAACGGCGGCAGCTCCCACTTCGCCGGGTATGAGCGAGAGATTCTCTGCGCCATACAGGTTGTTGTCCACACACCATGCCACAAAATCGTCCCAAACTACGCCCGCTCCCACAGAAACAAGGACATGGTCATCGGTTTCACGGACTACTTCCACGCCGGAAATGTTTCCGTGAAAAACAGTACCGTCAAAGTCGCGCGTAAAAAGGAGATTGCTTCCCCTGCCAATGAAAAGTTTTTTCGAATCACGGTTTTCGTTTCCGCCAAAACGCCCGAGAACCTCTTTAAGTTCGCACACGTTTTGGTATTCAACAAACCTTTTTGCCTTTACGTCCATGGCAAAAGTGTTGTGATGCAGAAGCGAAAAGTTTTCGAGTACTTTCATTACGAATTGTCAGTTTTCAAATTTCACGAGTTTCCAGCTTCCTTTATGCCTTACGAACTTAAACATGCTTGACATGCCGTTTGAATTTCCGCGAACCGAGACAACGCGCACGTTTTGGTTCTTTAATTTCAAACCATAATCTATGTTGAAGATGTCATAAGCGGGAAGTTCGGGATGAAACGCCGGCCATTGGTCGCTTTCAATGATTCCTTCTATCTTATTATAATGATTGTCCTCATCAAAAGTGATGAAGTCTATCATTTCGTTCAAATGCTCGCTTTGAAACACCGAATCTGCGGCAAAACGTTCGTAGAATTTCAAAAAGTCAGCATCGGGGTGCTTGTCTATCGAGGAATAATTTATACGATTCATGCGCCAGCAACCGTTTTCACGGGCAAAGACATACTGCTTACACTTCTTCTTGCTGAATCGGAGCCACTCCACTCTGACGGTATCGGGTCTCAGCGATATCAGATTGTTCAAATCTTTCTCGCCGTCAAGTATAATAATGTGCAGACTGTGTTTGTAATACAACTTTTCAAACTTCCAATCAATGCGATCCACAGTGCCGGCAAACTTTCCGTTTTCATATTTTCGCAGAGGAAAATCTGTTCGGCGGAATTGGAAGCTGCGGTTTGTGGTGTAGGAGTAAATGAAGTCCGCAAACAATTCGTCCACGGCAGGAGGCGGTGTGGTTTCGGTTGAATCTATTCCTATCGTGTCGGCATTGTTTTTCGCAGAATCTTCAACGTAGGCTTGCGTTTCCGACTCGGTTTTCGCCTGTTTGTTGTTTGTGCACGAGACTGCCGCCACCATCAAAAGCAGTCCCAAGTATAACTTCTTCATTTCTTTTAGCTATTCACTTGCAAAAATAAGCCTTTTATCCGTATTAACAGATTGTTGTTATACAGAAAATGGCTAACTTTGCTTCAAAATTTGAAGAATAGGAACATCATGATTATTGAGAAAATCCAACAGATTCTCGAAGAAGTTAAAACACTGAGCGCAAAAGATGCCAAGGACATTGAGGCTTTGCGCATAAAATACTTGAGTAAGAAAGGCGAAATCAGTCAGCTTATGAACGAATTCCGTAACGTGGAGGCTGACAAGAAACGCGAAGTGGGCATGAAGATAAATGCTTTGAAACAAGCTGCTACCGAAAAAATCAACAGCCTGCGTGCAAACATGACAACTGCCGAAGAAACTTCATCGGATATAGACCTTACTAGAACAGCATCGCCCGTAAAACTCGGCACACGCCACCCTCTGACGCTTGTAGAGAACCAAATCATAAACATTTTCGGAAGAATGGGATTTGTGTTGGCTCAAGGTCCGGAAGTAGAGGACGACTGGCACGTGTTTTCCTCTATGAATTTTCCCGCCGACCACCCTGCGCGCGACATGCAGGACACATTCTTTGTGGAAAGTCCAAACATATTGCTTAGAACTCACACAAGTTCCGTGCAAAGTCGTGTAATGGAACACAGCCAACCGCCAATAAGAGTAATCTGCCCGGGGCGTGTTTATCGCAACGAGGCTATCTCGGCTCGTGCCCACTGTTTCTTCCATCAGGTTGAAGGACTTTACATTGACAAACAGGTATCGTTTGCCGACTTGAAGCAGGTTCTGCTCACATTTGCCCGTGAAATGTTCGGAGCCGATACTAAAATTCGTCTGCGTCCTTCTTATTTCCCATTCACCGAACCGTCTGCCGAAATGGACATCAGTTGCGACATTTGCGGCGGCAAAGGTTGTTCGTTCTGCAAGAACACAGGCTGGGTGGAAATCCTGGGATGCGGAATGGTAGACCCTGCAGTTCTCGATGCCAACGGCATAGATTCAAAACAATATACGGGTTATGCCTTCGGAATGGGCGTAGAGAGAATCGCCAACCTCAAATACAAGGTTGACGACCTCAGACTTTTCTCTGAAAACGATGTAAGATTCCTTGAAGAATTCACATCTGCAAATTAAGTAAGGAAAGTAGCTCGCGACATAAGTTAAACAACAAAAAATGCCGGCAGGAACCCATCTCGCCGGCGTTTTTATTTTCCTTTTTATAAGTCCTTGTTTTTCAAACAATAAAAACGACGAAAAACATAAGGCATATATTTTAAAATACAAGGCACTTATTTTAAAATAAGTGCCTTGTATTTTTTCGCACATGCCGAATCGTATTTTACACAACAAAAACGGCATATTCCGCAACGGAAATCTGCCGCAACACAGAGTGATTAAAAAGTAAACTTATTTGTCGTAATCTTCCTTGCACAGAGTGATGCTCACCAACTGTTTGTGTGAAGAAGCGGAATTATAGACATAGCGAAAACTCATCCCCTCGTCTTTTGCCCGTTTCAACTCTACGGAATTGGTAATCATGGAGAGCAATTGATTGCGAAACATCCCTATATTTCCCTGAACCAACTTGGCATCGTCAATCTTGCCACTGAGTGTGTAATGATAGGAAAGGCAGCGCAATGTCTTTGAATAGGTCATGGAATCGAGCACCACCCCTTCGGAAATCTTCTTGGGACATTGTTTTTCGGTGAATTCCTCTGCCTGCTCCGCGCATTGGTCGTCAAACGAAGACTGACGACACGAAAATAACGTGAGAAGCAGCAACGGCAAAAACAGAAACAGACGCTTCATCTTCGGCGAACAAGTTTTCTGACTCTTCCTATGATTTTCATTCCGAGCATCACGCCATCGTAAACAGCTACGACTCGGTCGAAGTTGTTAATTAATCCTCCGAAACGACCTGTTGCCTTTGGCGGTTCGAACAAGTTGCCCGTAAGCGTCTTTATTCTTTTTCCGCTTTTACGCACATCAGCCAAAGCCTCGTCGCGTTTTACGAGAATATCATTGAGAGTGAGCTTCATTCTATCAGTCATTGTTTCCGCTTAAAAACAAATTGCCGAGAAAATTCACAATCGGTGTGGTAATCCACCGGGAGCGATTGACGTACACAACAATTGCCAGCACAACGAAAAACGCCGCCACCGACGCATAGCCCAATGTGAGACTTCCCGTAAGGTCTCCCACAAGCGAAGCCATGCAAAAGGCAATCAAAATAAAAGCAACCGCACCGATCAGGAACATAATCATTCCCAAAATCAGTGCGGAAAGCAAAATCACAAGTTTTGAGACGCACTCCAACCCAACATACTTCTTTTGCAGCTCGAAATAGTTTTTTATTTCAGCCACAAGCTCTTCGATTGTCTTTATGTTCTTATCGCCGGAAAACATCTCAAAAATCTTTTATCAGTTGTCAGCAGATTTCAATTCGTCTGCAATGTCGTCAACAAGATCATTCATCTGCTTGCGATCAAGACGTATGCCGCGCTTCTGCAAAGCTTCGATGATTCTTTCACGGGTATCCTCGCCTTTTTCAGGAGCGAAAAGAATTCCACAAGCAGCACCCACAGCGGCACCACCCAAAAAAGCTGCCAAAATACTTAAACCTTTCATGATCTAATAATTTTATTTGTTTGTAACTCGTTTCAAAAGTAGCGATTTTCCGCGAATGAAACACAATAAAAACACCACTTTATTGGTTTTTCTACTACATTTTCGGCTTTTTAATATTCTTTATTGTCAAAACAGGCTTATTCAAAATAAAAATCGTAACTTTGTAGCGCAAGTACGATGCCGAAAGGCATTGACGGCAAATTTAGACAACGAAATAAACTTAACTCACAAAATCAAGTATCAAACCATCATGAAAAAGTATGTAGCCATAGCTTTGAGTTTGTTTACAGCCATAGCTTTCACTTCCTGCAAATCTCAGGAATCAGCCTATAAGAAAGCATACGAAAAGGCCAAACAACAGCAAACAGTGGAACAACAGCAGCCACAACAAACCACAGTGGCAGTACAACCCACACAACCCGCAACAACAGTAACCACAACTCCCGCTCCCACACACGCCGATGCAAATGTAAGAAGCGAAAGTGTTCAGCTCATTGACGGTGCAGGTTTGAAAACATACAGCGTTGTTTGCGGCAGCTTCTCGCTCAAAGCAAACGCACAGGGACTTCAGCAAAAACTCAAAAACCAAGGCTACGAAGCACAAATTGCACTAAATCCGCAGCGCAAGTTCTATCGCGTGATTGCAACCACTTTCGACGATCTAAGCTCGGCGGTATCTTCACGCAACAAACTTCGCAATTCATACTCCGACGCTTGGTTGCTCTACAACAAATAAGAATTTAGTTTATACAAATAACATATTATGCGCTTCGCCTGAACGGCGAGGCGCATAAAAATTATAGTCTATTCTATTTGCGGGATTTAATGCACGGCATCCCGCAGTCATAACATACGACAATTCTCAAAAAAGCCCTTATCATGAACTTAGGAATGCCCGAAATCATTATCATAGCCATTGTAGTGCTCGTTTTATTCGGCGGAAAAAAGCTCCCGGAACTCATGCACGGTGTGGGAAAAGGAATTCGTGATTTCAAAAAAGGAATGAACGGAATAGAAGACGAAATAAAAAAAGACATAGACCTGAACGACACGCCCGAAAAGAAATGACATCGACCACAAACGAAAATTCCGAAGTACGGCAAAACGTAGATGAGAGCAGCAATCTCCCGGAAATGACATTTTGGGACCACCTCGAAGCTTTGAGGTGGATGCTTGTAAGATCATTTATCGCAATAGCCATATTGGTTATCGGCGGATTTGCTTTCATTCCCTGGCTTTTCCAGCACATAATAATGGCTCCTTGTCGCAATGATTTCTTCCTTTACAAGTTTCTTGCAAAATTAGGTTCATTCGTACCGTTCACTCCCGACGAATTTGTTGAGCCGTTCAACGTAAACATAATAAACATAAAGCTGCCATCGCAGTTCTTTCTGCAAGTATCGCTCTCTTTTTGGTTCGCATTGCTCGTGGCTTTTCCTTATATCGTTTTCGAGATATGGAGATTCGTTTGTCCTGCACTTTACAAGAACGAAAGAAGACGCACCGAAAGAGCTTTTATTTTCGGAACCGTGATGTTTTTCATGGGATGCTTCGTGGGATACGCTCTTGTATTTCCTCTAACGCTAAGATTTCTATACACATACCAGATAAGCCCGGAAATAACAAATCAACTTTCACTAGATTCGTATATGAGCAACTTCCTTATGCTCGTATTCATGATGGGAATAATTTTCGAACTTCCGTTGGTTTCGGCACTGCTGTCAAAAATAGGTTTGCTCAACCGTTCGTTCTTCAAGCAATACAGAAAACATGCCATAGTGGTGCTTCTGATAGTTGCCGCCGTTATAACGCCGTCGTCAGACCCGTTCACTCTAATGGCAGTATTCTTACCTATATATATATTGTGGGAATTTAGCGCGATACTCGTAAAACCCGCACCTAAAAACGAAGATTGACAAGTTTTACATTTCCCAAGTACAAAAAATCCAAGAAAAAGTAAAAAAAGCAGGGACAATTCGGCTTATACTAAAAGAAATATGTACTTTTACACTCGGATTTTAAGAGAATTTTGAAAGAAAGAAGATAGATACGTACGAATAATATGGGTTCAAAAAAGAAAATAGGCTTGATAGGTTTTGGACGCATGGGTGCTAAATATCTGCACTATTTGCAAGCTTGCCCCGATTGGGAAGTTGCATATATTTGTGATGTGGACGAGAATGCACGAAACTATGCAAAAAAACTGTCGCCGAACTCTACAATAGTTGCTAACGAAGAGGAAATATTTGAAGATAAAAACGTTGATGCCGTAGCTCTTTGCACTCTTGCAAACTTCCGACACGAGCAAATACAGAAAGCCGTAAAGTATGGCAAACACATCATCTCAGAAAAGCCAATAGGCGATACACTCGAAAGAGAATGGGAATCTGTAAAAGCAGTTGAGAACTCCGGAGTACTTGCCACGGTAAATCTTTATCTCCGCAATTCTTGGTATCATAGCAAGATGAAGCAATATATAAAGGACGGCGAACTTGGAGAACTAGCCATAATACGTGTTTGTCACATGACACCCGGTCTTGCTCCCGGAGAAGGACATGAATATGAGGGTCCTGCTTTCCACGACTGCGGAATGCACTACGTTGATATAGCACGTTGGTATGCCGAGTCGGAATATAAGACATGGCATTCTCAAGGCATGAGAATGTGGAATTATAAAGACCCATGGTGGATACAATGCCACGGAACATTCGAAAACGGAATAGTGTTTGACATAACTCAAGGTTTCGTGTACGGACAACTTGCAAAAGAGCAGACTCACCTTTCATACGTTGACTTGATAGGAACAAAAGGAATTGTACGCATGACCCACGACTTCAAAACCGCAGTAGTGGATCTTCACGGAATAAACAATACAATTCTTACTCATTTGCCTTTCGGCGGAAAAAACATTGACACAATGTGTAACCGTTTTGCAAAAAGTATAAACGACGGAAAACTTGACCCACAACTTCCCACGCTTCGCGACTCGGCTATAGCTTCGGAATACGCTTGGAAGTTTTTCGAAAATAGTAAGGAACATGATCTTCCTGCTATTGGAAATTTGGAAACACTTGAGCTGATTCGTGAACATCGCCGCAATTTGAAAGACGGATATGGTCTTTTGCATCGCAGAGAATTCTAAAAAAAAAGAAACAACATAACAATAACAACATAATTAAGTAACTAACCTAAAAATTATGGCAAAAATCTCAAGACGCGACTTCCTCAAAAAGGGAAGTGCAGCTATGGCGGGTATGATTATCGCGCCAAGCATCGTGCCAAGTTCTGTTCTTGGCAAAACTTACGGACACAAATCTCCAAGCGATAAGCTTAACATTCTTGGCGTAGGTGTCGGTGGTCGTGGTGCAAGCGACCTCGCAGAAATGGAAACCGAAAACATTATCGGTCTTTGCGATGTTGACTGGAAGTATGCAAAACACATCTTCGACAAATATCCTAAGGCAAAACGCTACAAGGATTGGCGCAAAATGTATGACGAGATGCTTAAGAGCGCAGATGCAGTTATGGTAGCTACTGCAGACCATACTCACTGCATTATCGCAGCAAATGCAATTATGGCAGGCAAACACGTTTACGTAGAGAAACCTATGACTCTCTATGTTTATGAATCTCGTTTACTCACCATGCTTGCAAAGAAATATAAAGTTGCAACCCAAATGGGTAACCAGGGTGCTTCGAGCGCAGGAACCCGTCAGGCTATTAATTGGTTGTGGAACGGAGAAATCGGCGAAGTAACTCGCGTAGACTCTTTCACTAACCGTCCTATTTGGCCGCAAGGAATTCCTACTCCGAAAGAAAAAGACCCGATTCCTGACACTCTTGACTGGGACAACTTCATAGGTCCGGCTAAATATCGCGATTACAATTCTATTTATACTCCCTGGAACTTCCGTGGCTGGTGGGATTTCGGAAGCGGCGCACTCGGTGATATGGCAAATCATATCCTTCAGGTTGCTTCCAAAGGTTTGAACCTTGGTTATCCCGACGAGGTTATCGGTAGTTCTACTATGTTGATGACTGATTCTTGTCCTTCTGCAGAGAAGATTACATATCACTTCCCCGCTCGCGACAACATGAAGAAAATGGCATGCCCGCCTGTAGTACTTAACTGGTATGACGGTGGCATTACGCCCGAGCTTCCTTTCGATATGCCCGCAGACAAACATTTCGACGAAAACGGTGTTACCGTTTATTACGGAACAAAAGACACTATGGTTGTTGGTACTTATGGTTACAATCCGTTCCTTGTTTCCGGTCGCAATCCGAAAGTTCCCGAGCTACAGCGTATCGTAAAAAACGACAATCACCAGCAAGATTGGATTCGTGCTTGCAAGGAAAGCCCAGAAAACCGCGTTCCTTCAGCTTCGGATTTCAGCGAGTCAGGACCGTTGAACGAAATGGTAGTAATGGGATGCGCAGCCGTTCGTTTGCAAGAATTGCATCAGTGGCTTAAGTGGGATGGCAAGAACATGAAGTTCACAAACATTCCTGCCGGCGCAAAAATCCGCAGCATCATAGAAGACAAATTCCATATTCATGACGGACACCCGACATTCGATCGCAAATACAGCGACCCCGTGGACGCAAACGAATATGCAGCACATCTTATCAAACCTGTTTATCGTGAAGGTTGGACATTGCCTGAACTTCCTACACTTTAATCAATACAAAAACAGAACAACAATGAAAAAATTAATTTATAGTGTACTGTGTCTTTCCTTGGCTGTTAGCGTGAATGCAGCATGTCCCAAGAAAAAGGCAGCTTGCTGCGCAGCAGCACCCAAAGGTACCGTAACTCTTTATTGTTCGCAAGGTTTCCAAGGTCCTGAGAAATGGGACAAGTTCAATTTCCCCGTTGACAAAAAAGGCTACATTTCCATTTTTGGCGGTAAGAATTTGAACGGTTGGAGAGGTTATGCCAAGAGCTATGTCCCCTCACGTTGGGTAATAGAAGACGGAACTCTTCACTTTATCGGCAATCAGGCTCCCGAAGAGAAACGCAAAGGCAAAGAAGGTGGCGACATCATCTTTGCTCACAAGTTCAAAAACTTCGAACTTTCTATTGATTGGAAAGTTGGCAAAGCCTGCAACTCCGGTATTTTCTACCTTGCGCAAGAACTTACAAATCAGAATGGCGATGTCGAATCTATCGTAGTTTCCGGTTTGGAAAGTCAGGTGCTTGACAATGCCAACCACCCCGATGCCAAATTGGGTAAAGACGGCAACCGTCAGTCATCTTCTCTTTACGATCTCATTCCAGCAAAACCGCAGAACCAGAAACCATATGGCGAGTGGAACAACACTGTTATCCGTGTTTACAACGGTAACGTTACCCACTACCAGAATGGTGTGAAAGTTGTTGAATACAAACTTTGGACTCCTGAATGGACCGCTTTGCTTCAGACAAGTAAATTCAGCGAAAAAGCATGGCCTGCTGCATTTGAAGGATTCAACAATGCCGGCGGTGTAAACCATGAAGGTTTCATCGGTCTTCAGGATCACGGCGATGATGTTTGGTTCAAGAACATCAAGGTAAAGATTTTGAAATAAGTCAACCTAAAAACAACCAATTATGAAACAGACATTATTAACAGCTGCCGCTTGCTTGCTGATTTTCGCTTCATGCGGCAACAAAAACTGCAAATGCGACTGCAGCTGCGAAAGTTGCAAATGTGCAAAAACAGATTCCGCTACGGGTGATGCTACAGCTGCTCTTGACTATAAAGTTGTAGAGAAACCTCAGGTTGATATAAGCAAATTGCCTGTTGACAAAGATGGTTACATTACTATCTTTGACGGTAAAACTCTTGACGGTTGGCGTTGCTACGGCAAGGATAAAGCAGGTTCAGACTGGAATGTTGACGATGGCGCAATTCACCTTAAAGGTTCCGGCAACGGAGAAGGTGGCGGCGTAAACGGCGGCGATATTCTCTTTGCGCACAAGTTCAAGAATTTCGAACTTACCTTTGAATACAAAGTTTCCAAGGGTGCTAATTCGGGTGTATTCTACCTTGCACAAGAAGTTACGGTTAACAACAATGGCAAGGACGAGTTTATTCCTATCTGGCAGTCTGCTTCGGAATACCAGGTGCTTGACAATGCTAATCACCCCGATGCTCAGCTCGGCGTTGACGGCAATCGTCAGTCTGCATCTCTCTATGACATGATTCCTGCAAAGCCTCAGAATGCCAAACCTTACGGTGAATGGAATACCGGTAAGATTATGGTTTACGAAGGAACCGTTATCCATGGTCAGAACGGCAAGAATGTTGTGGAATATCACCTTTGGACTCCGAAATGGAAAGAAATGCTTGACAACAGCAAGTTCAAAGCTGACGGCGACTTCCCCATTGCATACAAATTGCTCCTCAACATGGGCGGCGACAACCACGAAGGTTACATTGCTTTCCAGGATCACGGAGACGATGTTTGGTATCGCAACGTAAAAGTCAAAGTTCTCAAATAAACAAAGACTATTATTACAAAGTAATGCTGCCGCACGGTTTTAACGCCGGCGGCGGCATTTTTTATTTGAGCCATTAAATAAGAAATCATGATAAAGAAATTATTCCCTGCAATGCTTGCCGCGCTTCTTGTGCTGCCTTTGCAGATGCAGGCTTCTACTCTGAAAGCCAAACACAAAAAGCAGTTTGCTTTGCAGCTATACTCTATTCGCGAGCTTGTACACGAGGGCGACAAAGCCGACTTCCAGAAACTTCTCAATGAGCTTTCTGCCATGGGATATACAGCTGTTGAAGCTGCAAGTTACGATCAGGGCAAAGGCACAATCTATGGTTTCACTCCCGAAGACTATAAAGCTGCCGTTGAAGCCGCCGGTATGGAATCGCTTTCCGCTCATATCGGCAAACCTCTCTCTGACGAAGAACTTAATTCGGGCGATTATTCGCAGTCTCTCGCATGGTGGGACAAAACCATTGCCGACCAGAAAAAAGCAGGAGTGTCATATATAGTAATGCCTTGGATGAACATCCCCTCAACCTTGAAACAGCTCAATGTTTATTGCGACTATTACAACGAAGTAGGCAAAAAATGCGCAGCGCAAGGCATCAAGTTCGGGTACCACAACCACAAGCACGAGTTTGTAAAGGTTGAAGGACAAACGGCATACGACTACATGCTTCAGAACACCGATCCCAAATACGTTTTCTTCCAGATTGACCTTTACTGGTGCGTTCGTTCCAACAACAATCCCCTTGATTATTTCAGGAAATACCCCGGACGCTTCAAACTTTTCCATGTTAAGGACGAGAATGAGCTTGGCGGAAGCTGCTCTATGGGATTTGACGTGATTTTCAACAATGCTGCCACTGCCGGTTTGGAATATCCTGTTGTTGAAATAGAACGTTACAGCCACCCTGTTATGCAGGAAGCTAAAGAAAGTGCCGACTATCTCAATGCGGCTCCTTTCGTAAAGAAAACATACAGAAAGTAATTAAAATAGCACTACTATGCGTAAAAAGTACATTATTGCCGTTGCTTTAACGACTTTTGCCGCAACAACGACGCTGTCTGCACAAGACAAAAACAAGATGACCCATGAGATGACAGAGTTCTATTCACCGGAACCGCCGGTGGTAACTCCGGGTACGGAAATCAAAGGTGGCGGATTCACAGCCCCTTCCGATGCCATTGTTCTCTTTGACGGTAAAGACCTTTCCAAATGGGAAAACACCAAGGGCGGTCCTGCCGAATGGAAAGTCAAGGACGGAGTCATAACCGTGGATAAAAGCAAGGGAGACATCCAGACCAAGGACAAATTTAATGACTTCCAGCTACACATTGAATGGCGTGTGCCGAAAGACATAGAAGGTTCCGACCAACTTAGAGGCAACAGCGGCATTTACCTTCAAGGAATGTACGAAGTGCAAGTGCTTGACAACTACAACAACAAGACATACGTCAACGGCATGGCGGGAAGTATTTACAAACAGACAGCTCCTCTTGCCAACGCCATGCGTAAACCCGGGGAATGGAACGTTTACGACATAATCTACACCGCCCCCACGTTCAAAGCCGACGGCACTTATCGCACACGTCCGCACGTTACGGTAATCCAGAACGGCGTGATTCTGCAAAACAACACCGAGATTCTCGGCACGACCGAGTTCATCGGATTGCCCAGAACCGTTAAACACGGAGCAGGTCCTATTCTGCTGCAGGCGCACGGCGACAAGAGCCAGCCCATAAGCTTCAGAAATATTTGGATAAGAAATTTGTAAAATTCTATTCCCGATTAATATCAAAACAGGTGCAGCATTTTTCTTTGCTGTACCTGTTTTTTTATGTCCCTACCGCTCACCAAACCAATAAAGTTCGTTGCTCGAAAAATCTATTCGCTCAAGTAAGCCAAACCATGGACTTTTTGTTTTTATTGCCCAAACTTTCACACGCAATTTCGGCAACGTAGGAACACGCTTCCGCAACCGGCACAAATTTATTGTTTTGAAATACTTCGCAAACAAGACTTTCCACTACGAATATTCGGTTATTTTTCTTTTTTATGCAATATTCGGAAAAACACAAGGGACTTCGTGAAAATTACGAGCCATATATTTTAAAATAAGTGCCTTGTATTTTAAAATATATGCCTTATATTTTTTGCCACAACAAACCTTTGATACACAACAACTTACAAAAGGTGCATAAAACACGGCTAACTATCTGATTTTTCGGCAGTTCCGAATAAATTCAAGAAATCCCGTCCTAATTGCATACTTTTCGGAACTCGTAAAAATTTATGCAAAAATTCTTGCATTCGGGAACATATCCGGTTTTTCAACAACATTTTCCACAAAATCAAACACACAAAAAAATATTTGCCCGACTTTTGGGCTATTATCCCGCCTTTTTATCCGAAAATCCGCTTAAAAGGGTTATATTTGCATATAATCATATACCAAACCCCCATGAGAAAAAACATTTTCCTGTTTGCAGCCATATTGTCGGCGTTTGCATTCACCTCACTCTGCACGCCGCAAGCCGTTGCACAGAAAAAGAGCTACACAAAAAAGATAAGCCAACCCCGAAACGAATATGTGGTGGCAACCAAACACGGAGTTCCCGCCGACGGAAAGACAGACGCTTCGGAAGCCATACAGAAACTTATAGACAACAATCCCAACCGTACAATTTATTTCCCTGACGGCATATATCTTGTATCACGTCCCATCAACACCCCCGCAGACCCGCAGAAAAGCGTGCAACTTGTGCTGTCGAACTACGCCGTAATCAAAGCCTCCGGCGCATGGAAAGACGGTGGGGCGGTAATAAAACTCGGCGCAATACATGCCGCCAACGACATTAACACCAACGGAAGCAACTACGGGCTTTACGGCGGAATAATCGACGGTTCCGGCTTTGCCGACGGAGTTTCAATTGACGGCGGACGCGAAACAAAAATAGAAAATGTGTCCATTAAGCACACCCAGATAGGAGTGCACGTAAAACGAGGCGCAAACAGCGGTTCGTCCGATGCTGACATTTGCGACGTGAACATAGTGGGCAACGACAAAGCCAATTCCATTGGTCTTCTTGCCGAAGGAAGCGACAACACATTCACCAACATGCGCATAGCATCCGTAAACATCGGCGTTCTGATAAGGGGCGGCGCGGGAAACAGCCTTAGAAACATTCATCCGCTATACATATACCACAAGGACCAGAACTATGAAACAAGCTGCGGATTCGTAGTGGAAACCAACAACAACTGGTTTAATTTCTGCTACAGCGACCAGTTTGCCACAGGTTTCCTCATAAAACACAGCGCATCGGTAAACCTCACCGACTGTTTCTGCTATTGGTACAACGGCAAAGTGTCATATCAAACAGCCATAAGGAGCGAAGGGAAATTCAATTCGCTCGTAGTGGGAATACGCTCCATTTTCAATCAGGACGGAAGCGTTGCCACACTGCTCGATGCCGAAAAGGGAGGCGACGGAGCCTTGATTCATCCCGTGGCATGGGCTGAAAAATTGTCCGATAAGGACGTAAGCGAAAGCTATAAGAAATAAAAACAAACCATAACAGATAAAACAAATCTTCAATGAGAAAAAACATTTCCTGCATAGCATTGTTCATGCTTGCACTCGCATTCTCTTTTGCAAACATCGTATCGGCAACGGCACGTAAAAAAGATTCCAAGAAAAATCAGCAGTTCACAAACACCTATGTAGTGGTAACCGAGCACGGAGTTCCCTCCGACGGAACAACAGATGCCACCGAAGCCATACAGAAAGTAATAGACGAAAACCCGAACCGCACCATATTCTTCCCCGACGGCTTGTATCTCATATCACACTCCATAAACACCCCCGCAGAACCCACAAAAAGCGTACATCTCGTATTGGGAAACTACGCAGTTCTTAAAGCCACTGGCGATTGGAAGGACGGCGGAGCCATAGTACGCCTCGGCGCAATTCACAAAGCAAACAACATATATATAAACGGAAGTAACTACGGACTTAGCGGCGGAATAATCGACGGTTCGAACGTTGCCGACGGAATTTCGATAGACGGCGGCAGGGAAACAAGAATTGAAAACGTATCCATAAAGCACACCCAGATAGGAATACACATAAAACACGGAGCAAACAACGGCTCTTCGGACGCAGATGTCTGCAATGTAAACATCACAGGCAATGGCAAATCAAACTCCAAGGGACTCCTCGTTGAAGGATTCGACAACACTTTCACCAACATGCGCATAGCAAACGTAAACGTAGGCGTGCACCTGAAAACAGGAGGCAACAGCTTGAAAAACATTCACCCGCTGTTCACATTCGGCAAAGAACAAACCTACGAAACCAGCGCAGGATTCGTGATAGAAAGCACAAACAACTGGTTTAACTACTGCTACAGCGACCAATTCGCCACAGGTTTCAGGATAAAAAAGGGATTCTCCGTAAATCTCACCGACTGTTTCTGTTTTTGGTACTCGGCAAAAGTCCCCTTCCAAACAGCAATCGAATGCGACGGCAAACTGGAATCGATAGTTACCGGACTGCGTGTGGGATTCAAGAAAGACTGTCCCAAACTTACGCTTCTGAAAGCAGAGAAAGGCGGCAAGGGAATGCTCGTAAACCACATACAACCCGACTATAACTTTTCGGCAGACGATGTGAGCAAAGACTATATCAAATAACGCCGCATATATAAAGCATTCGGGCATAACAAAGGTTTGTGTTTCTTGTTTTTGGGAACACAAACCTTTGCCGTTTGCAAGAAAATTCGTAACTTTGCTCTTACTAAGTAATAGCGACTTAAATGAACGTAAAAAGAGTTTTATTCATCAACCAAGGTATAACCCCATACATACCTGAAAGCCCTATGGCTAAGGCTGGACGCGAATTGCCGCAGACCATACAGGAAAGCGGACGCGAAATAAGGACATTCCTTCCCCAGTGGGGCTGCATAAACGAACGCAGAAATCAATTGCATGAGGTTATACGTCTTTCGGGGATGAATATAATTATCGACGGAAACGACCATCCACTTATTATAAAAGTTGCATCGCTACAGCCGGCAAGAATGCAGGTGTATTTCATAGACAACGACGACTATTTTGACAAACGCGGAATGGAATGCGACGAAGCAGGAAACGAATACGAGGACAACGGCGAAAGAGCAATCTTTTATGCTCGCGGCGTTCTCGAAACTGTAAAGAAACTTCGTTGGCGTCCCGACGTGATTCACTGTCAGGGATGGATTTCTGCGGTTGCTCCCCTTTATATTAAGACAGCCTTTAAGGACGAACCTTCTTTCGACGGCACGAAAGTTGTTTTTGAAATCAACGATGTGAAGCTGAAAAACAATCTTCCCGAAAATTTCAACTCTTGTCTGGCTACTCGCAACGTTACCAAAACATTCCTCAAGAAAGAAAACCTGAAGTTTGAAAACGCTGACGACCTTCTTAAATTGGGAATCAAATTCTCGGATGCCCTTATACTTGGCACTAACGAGCCTAACAAAGAAGTTGTGGATTATGCCGAAAGCGAGGGAAAACCAGTGCTTCCTTTTGTGGAAAATCCCGATTATGCCTCCTACTACGGGGACTTCTACGAGAAACTTCTAAGTTAAAGACTTTGCCAAGAAGCGAAGCCGTAGGCAAGCAAATACAATAAGTATCACCACTTCCCACTTTAACAGAAATTCCAAGTGAAAGTATCTTATCTGATAAAAAGCCTGGCGGCATTGATTGCCGTAATGTGCATTACTATATCCTGCGACGATGAAACAGGAAGCATTGGCGGCGATGTCATGCCCGGACATGACGAAATGGAAATCACGCAAAATATTTACAGCGTGCTTTCGCGCTCGGTTAAAGCCGACAGTGTACTCGGCACAACCTCTACAAGTTATTTGGGAAAGATTACCGACCCGGAAACAAATGCTACTACTTCGTGCGATTTCCTTGGTCAATTCCACATTCTCGAGAATCTTTCGTTTCCTGAGCTTAAAACTTTGGTAATGGACCATGATACTATCGAGGCAGACTCGGTTGATATTCGTCTTTACGTTTCAAATTACTACGGAGACTCACTGAATTCGATGAAACTGGGAGTTTACGAGCTCGACACGGCAAACGTTATGAAGGAAAACATGATTTACTATTCCAATTTGGACCCTTGGAAATACGTAAACAAAAAACCTTCCGCCATTCGCAAAGAATTTTCGTTTTCTGTCATAGACATGACGTTGAACGACAGTTTGCAAAATGTTTACTCCAGAAACAGAAACATCTGTATCAAGTTACCTAAGGATTACGGTACATTTCTGATGAAAAAATATTATAGCAATCCGTCCAATTTCGCAGATTCTTACAGTTTCATCCATAATGTTTGCGCCGGTTTCTATTACAAGATTCTTTCCGGCAATGGTACGATGCTCAACATCGATGCTGCTTCGCTCAGTGTGTACTTCCGTTACAAACAGGAAGACTCCATTATAAGCGGTGTTCAGAGAATGGCAACCACAGAAGAGGTCTTGCAGAACACGAGAATAGAAAACAAGAACCTTGAAAGGCTTCTCGAGACTGAAAATGCCACTTATCTGAAAACTCCAGTGGGAATATACACGGAAGTAACGCTTCCAATAGACAGCATATATAATGACGAGCATATCAACGACACTATAAACAGTGCGAAAATCTCATTTACGAGAATCAACGACGATAAGCAGACAACATATAACCTGCCTATTCCGCAAACTTTGCTTATGGTGAAGACCGACGAGCTTTACGATTTCTTTGAAAACAGCAGAGTGGCAGACGCAATGACATCATACGTGGCATCTTTTACCGAAAAGGAGAACGCCTATACTTTCAACAACATATCCTCTTTGGTTTCCAATCTCTATTCCACAAGGAAAGACGGTGCAGGTGTGAATGCTTCCGATTCAAAAGCCACAAAAGAGGTCAAATATGCCAAATGGGAAGCCGAACATCCCAATTGGAACAAAGTATTACTTGTTCCTGTTACCACTACTTATACCCAGCAGTCCATAGGTTACCAGACGCAAAATGTTCTCTCGCGTGTGCGCAATGACTTGTCGCTTTCCTCCACACGTCTTGCAGGAGGAAACAGCGGGGACATCAAGATTTCGGTAATCTACAGCCGTTTCAAGAAATAGCAACATACTAACCCTGATTTACAAATACCATCATGAAAGGCATAGTTCTCGCAGGAGGTTCGGGCACACGCCTCTACCCCATTACCAAAGGCGTGAGCAAACAGCTCATTCCCATTTTCGACAAACCAATGATATACTACCCTATTTCGGTATTAATGCTTGCCGGAATTAGGGACATTCTTATAATTTCCACACCCTACGACCTGCCGGGCTTTAAGCGTTTGCTGGGCAACGGAGAGGACTTCGGTGTGCATTTCGAGTATGCCGAGCAGCCTTCGCCCGACGGATTGGCGCAGGCATTTATTATCGGCGAAAAGTTTATTGGCAATGACAACGTTTGCCTTGTCCTCGGCGACAACATTTTCTACGGAAGCGGATTCACTGGCATGTTGCGCGAAAGCGTTAGCTATGTTGACAATCAGAATTGCGCCACAGTTTTCGGCTATCACGTTAACGATCCTGAACGATACGGTGTTGTCGAATTCGACAAGGACGGGAATGCACTCAGCATAGAAGAAAAGCCGGCGCATCCCAAATCTAATTTCGCCGTAGTGGGACTTTATTTCTATCCCAACGATGTTGTGAAAATTGCCAAAAGCATTAAGCCCTCACCTCGTGGAGAATTGGAAATCACAACGGTCAATGACGTGTATCTTAAAGCACAACGATTGAAAGTTCAGCGTCTTGCCCGCGGTTTTGCATGGCTTGACACCGGCACACACGATTCTCTTTCAGAGGCTTCCACTTTCATTGAGGTAGTAGAGAAACGTGGCGGACTCAAGGTGGCATGTCTTGAAGACATAGCCTTTTCCAACGGCTGGATTGATGCTGACACACTGCGCAAAGTGGCTCAACCCATGAGCAAAAACGAATACGGCAAATATCTGCTGCGTCGTGCCGACGAGGCAGAGCAGAACAACGCATAAAACATGAATGTTATAAAAACCGATATCGAAGGCGTGCTGATTTTGGAACCGAAAGTTTTCTATGACGCGCGCGGATATTTTTTTGAAAGTTACAACGAGAGGGATTTCAATGCCCTCGTGGGAAACGTAAATTTCATTCAGGACAACGAAAGTCGCTCGCAATACGGGGTGCTTCGCGGTCTGCATTTCCAAAAAGGCGAACATTCCCAAGCCAAGCTCGTGAGAGTTGTGCGTGGAACTGTTTATGATGTTGCCGTAGACCTTCGCAAAAGTTCTCCCACCTTTGGGAAATATGTCGGAGTGGAATTGTCCGAAGAAAACCACCGTCAGTTTTTCATTCCACGAGGCTTTGCCCACGGCTTTGCAGTGATGAGCGAAATTGCAGTATTCCAATATAAATGCGACAACCTCTATGCTCCCGAAAGCGAAGGAGCAATAATGTGGAACGATCCCGACCTAAACATAAAATGGCCTGTGAAAGCCGACAAGATAATTCTTTCCGAAAAGGACAAACACCACCCTTTGCTCAAAGATTCCGATTACCTTTTCGACTAAAGCCGCAAAATACAACCTTTACAGGACTGTCGTTTCCACAATCCGAATAAGTCCGCAACCTGTTAAATTGTATTTACATTGTGAGGCGGTAAATCCGACAAAACATACCGTATAAAATCCCGCATTTGGGATGTTGAAAAAAACATAAGGCACTTCGTAAAAAATACAAGGCACTTATTTTAAAATACAAGCCATATATTTCAAAATATATGGCTTGTATTTTTTGCTTTTTCAAACTTCTGAAAAACAACAACTTGCAAAAGGCTAAAAATTCCCTGTTTTCGAGGGCTTTCATCCCGTCATTTTTCCTCCATTTGCGACATTTCGGAGTTTTTGACTATTTTTGCACATCCGTTAAACCAAAAGAAATTTTATCGGTCTAAAAATAGAAAAAAGCAAACAAATGAGCCCAAACAAACGCCGGTTGGCACACATATATATAATGCTGCTTTCTTTGTGCGCGGCACTTTCCCTAATGCCATCCGCCGTTTCGGCGCAACACACAATAAAGACCGTAATCGTTGATAGCATTACGCGCATTCCCTTGCCAGGTGCAAACGCCATTGTCTTCTCAACCGACAGTTCTTTTATCAAAGGCACCACTTCCGACACGGCAGGAGTGGTAAAATTCAACCTTTCGCCCCACTATCCTTACATACTGCGCATATCCATGATTGGATATAAAAGCTTGTTTTTCAACATTCCCAAAACAAAACGAGGCAACCGCACTTTTCCAAGCGATACCCTGCTGCTCCCACTCAACGAAGTGGCACTGAAAGTAGCCACTGTGGTGGGTACACGTGCAGATATGGAAACAAAAGAAGACACTACGAGCTTCAGCGCAGAGGAATATAAAGTGCCGGAAGGCGAAGCCCTCGAAGAACTCGTGAAACTTCTTCCCGGGGTTGAGATTGACGGAAATACCATTACATATAATGGCAAGCCTATATCCGAATTCAAGGTAAACGGCAAAGATTTTTTCAAAGGCAACAGCCGTTCCGCGCTAAAAAATCTTCCTGTGGAACTCGTAAACCGCATAAAAACCTACGAAAAGAAAAGCGACTATGCCGAACAAACAGGCATTGACGACGGAAACGAACAGACCGTGATGGATATAGAACTGAAAAAGGAGCTAAATGAAACTTGGACAGCCAACTATGATGCCGGTGTGGGTTCGTATGGACGGTATATCCAGAAAATCTTTGCAAACCGTATGACCGACCGTTCCCGTCTTAGCCTCACGGGAAACCTTAACGATGACGATGCAAGGTCAAACAACAAATCGTTCGGAGTTGATTTTCACATGAACAACGGCAAGACACGCAAGGAGAACCGCCGCTTTGAAATGGGAGGACACATAGGCTTTCACGACAGCCGTTCGCACAGTCAGACATGGCGAAATGCCGAAAACTACACGGGAACAACAAACGCATCACAGTTTTCGAACAGCAACAATTACAGCAAAAACAAATCTTCGGGGCTTGGCGGAAATCTAATAATGGAATGGCATCCAGACACAATGACCACCGTAACCGCCAATACTAATCTTTCGTTCAACAAGTCGCACAGCTTTTCACGTTCGCGCTCTGCAAGATTCAACAACGACCCTTACACCATAACCAACGACGAAGATCCGCTCGACAATGTGTTTGACAAAGATTTTTCCGCCGAATATATGCCGGAACTTTTCAAAGCCACCATAAACCGTAATTCCAATTCATCAAAATCGCAAGGCAACAGCTACAGCTTCGGACTTAACGGAATGGCAGTGAGAAGACTTAACAGCAAAGGCAGAAACGTCAGCTTTGATTTTGCAATATCAAGCGGCGACGGACAAAACAAATCTTTCCGCATTGCCGACATATATTATTACAAACGTGCGGCAGACAAACGCCACACTTTCCAAGACCAGTACACCTCCTCGCCTTCTCATAATTGGAGTTACCGCGAACGCATCAGCTATAGCGAACCTATTGTAAAAGGACTGCGTTTCCAAACGAGCTACGCCTTTTATCGCTCCAAAAGTCGCAGTAACCGTTCGCTCTTTGAGCTTGATTCGCTCGACGGTTGGCGTTATGGCGAACACGAACTCGGAGATCTTCCCTCAACAGAGGATTCTCTGCAATCCGTGCTCAACATGCAAAACTCCCTATACTCCACTTATAATAATTTTTATCATACCTGGCACGAAAGCCTTAACTACAACAGCAAAAACATAACGGCTTTCGTCTCCACGGATATAAGCTATAACACCACAAGATTGGACTACCGCCGAAGCACAATCGACACAACTTTCTCGCGAAGGCTTCTGCGCCTTAAACCATCGGCTTTGTTCCGCTACAGAATCTCAAAAAACGAAAAATTCGAAGCACGTTACAATGGTTGGAACACAGATCCGTCAATGACAAACAAGATTCCCATCACCGACAATGCCGATCCGCTGAATATACACCTTTCAGGGGGAAATCTTAAACCGTCGTGGAACAACCGTTTCAGATTTGAGTACAGCAAATTCATTGTTAAGAGACAGCAGAACTGGCAAGTAAACGCACAATTCGACCAAAGTTCCAACAACATCAGCACTGCCATTCACTACGACGAGACTTCAGGCGTAAGAACCACGCAACCCAAAAACATAAACGGCAACTGGTCGGCACGAACCGACTTTACTTTCACCACAGGTTTCGGAGCAAAAAAAGCATTTCGCTTAAACAGTTCCACAACAGGCACCTACGACAATTCGGTTGGCTACATAAGCGTGGACAAAAGCGTTTCCAGCCAAAAGAACACCACCAAAACTTCCGGAATATTCCAAAAGCTCAACCTCAGATACCACAACGACTTCATGGAAGCCAAGATCGGAGCATCTCTTCGCTATCGCCATACCGACAACGAGCTTCGTCCGCAGTCGAACATGGACACATATAATTATACATATTCGGCTTCGGCGAAATTTATTCTGCCCTGGAAAATGACAATCGAGAATTCGCTGCGAATGAGTAGCAGACGCGGATATTCAAATAAGAACATGAACACCGACGAGCTGATTTGGAACGCCACGGCTTCGCAAAACTTTTTCAAAGGGTCGCCTCTGATCATAAGGCTGCAGCTTTACGACATTCTGCGAAACCGCAGCAACATTGTCCGAACCATTAACGCGCAGAGCAGAGTGGACTCCGAAAACGACGCATCCTACAGCTATTTCATGCTTCGCGCCATTTTTCGCCTGAACATCTTTAACGGAAAGATTTCGTCGGGCTATTCCAAAGGCAAAAAGAGCAAAAAAAATAAAGAAGCCAATAACAACAGTTTTTCCCATACTTCCGATTAATTATGCAAACAGTTGGAAAAATTGCGACAGCAAAGCATCTTTTTTGCCTGTTGCTTCAAAAAACTTCGCAAAACATTTGGCGCATTCAAAAATTACCCGTACTTTTGCATCGCTTTTGAGAAATAAAGCACCTGGCGCTGTAGCTCAACTGAATAGAGCATTTGACTACGGATCAGAAGGTTTAGGGTTTGAATCCCTACAGCGTCACAAAAAAATGCTACTGATTTTTCGGTAGCATTTTTTGTTTTATTACATTCGCATCACCACTAAAGCAAAAACAGAAATGAAAACTCTGCTCATACTTGTGGGAAAAACCACCGACAAAAGCGTGGCAAAACTCACGGAGGACTACATAAGCCGAATAGGACACTACATTCAATTTGAAGTGAACGTCATTCCCGACCTCAAAAACACTTCAAAACTCACTGAGGCGCAGATTAAAACCGCCGAAGGGGAAAACATCATGAAACTTCTGCGTCCCGGCGACCACGTTATACTGCTTGACGAGCACGGAAAGGAGTATCGCTCGGTTGACTTTGCTACTAAACTCAACAAGTTGTGGAGCAATTCCGCACGACGAATAGTATTCATAATCGGAGGTCCATACGGTTTTTCGCAAAAGCCCGTGGACGCGGCAAACGAAAGCATTTCGCTTTCAAAAATGACGTTCTCCCACCAAATGGTAAGGCTCATTTTCGTGGAACAACTCTATCGCGCACTCACGATATTGAACCATGAACCTTATCATCACGAATGAAAAAACGGAGATTCGGCGTGTTTTTACACAACTATCTATAATTCAGCGCGTTACCCTCTTTTGAACAATCTTTCATAAGTCATTGTTATTCAAAGACTTATTTCCGCAAAAAATATAAGGCACATATTTTAAAATAAGTGCCTTGTATTTTAAAATACATGGCTTGTATTTTTTGCAACAAGCCATGTGTTTTTTCAGGCATGGGAAATTGCTCCGTAAAATTGCGTTTTTTCTGAAAGATTCAGACACTCGGAATGCAGAAACTCACTCTTCGAAAAATTTTCTCCCGAGAGTTTTACCTGCGCCTACCATGCAGCGCATTTTTCAAGGCATCTCACCAAGAAAATCCGAAATGCGCCACCAGCGGCAAATGGTCGCTGAAGCCGCCAAGATAGTGCATGCCGTTATAAGTTCTGAAAGGAATTTTCTCACCACCGTTATCGGTCAGCAGAAACGACGCGTCAAAAATGCGGCATCCGTCATCGTCTAAATGAAATGAAGAAGATTTGCGCATTAAACGCCCGCTAACAATAACATTGTCTATAAGTTCCCATTTTCCTTTGTAGCAATAGGTGCCCTTAGCCGCTTGTTTCCCCCGATAGCCGTACATAAGGTTCACAAGACTGTTGTCCGCACTCTCCGAACCGTTGCCGCCCGGCGGTTCTGCTCCCAGACACCTGCGCAAAGCGGAAGATTCCGGAGAATCATTGAAATCGCCCGTAATTATAAGGTTGACGTTGCGGCGAACCCTGAAAAGCGAATCGGCTTTATGCCTTACCTGCATGGCAAGCCGCTCCCTGTATGGTGCACCATACTTATAGTGGTCGAGACGACTTGGAAAATGACACACAAAAACATCGAGCGTATCGCCCGTAACTATCCTGCCGGACACAAGAAGCACGTCGCGCGTGAACTTGCGGGGAAGTCCCGCGAAGTCAGGGCGAATGACTTCCGTGGAAACGGGTTTGAACGACAACGGTTTGTAAAGCAGAGCCACGTTAATGCCCCTCTTGTCCGCGCTGCGGGTCATGACATATCTGTAGCCCACTCTCCTCAACACGCTGCCCTTGGTCAGTTTTTCAAGAACCGTATCGTTCTCCACTTCGCAGAGTGCCACGATGTCGGGAGCCGTTATTCCTCCTGCGGCAGCTATAGTCTTGCCCACGTTTTCCAGTTTGTGAGTGAACTTGCGCCATGTCCACCGACGCGCAGCCGACGGAAGAAAATCATCGTCCTCTTTCATAGGATTGTCAACAGGATCGAACAAATTTTCCACGTTCCACTCCATGACGCAAAAGCCGTTTTGCGCCACAACCGAAGTCAATGCGAATCCCGAAAACAGGACCGGCATGACAATATATCGCATTGCGGAAAATTTCATATCCTTGCGGTCTGTACTGCAAAGTTATCATTTTTTACTTTCCGATAAAAAGCATGAAGATGCGCGTTTTTATTTTTCGGACAACAATGTTTATTTGTAATTTTGCAGCCGCAAACAATAATCATTCACAGAAATGAACTCAAAGGCAAAAGGATATTTTTTGGGTGCATTGGGTGCGGCGAGCTACGGAACCAATCCCATTTTCGCCATTCCCCTATACAATTGCGGCATGGATTCGGAAAGCGTGCTGTTTTTCCGTTATCTGCTCGCCATTCCCGTAATAGCTCTTATGATGAAAGCACGTGGCAGAAGTTTTGCGCTGAAAAAAGGCGACATAGTTCCTGCCTTGGCAATGGGAATACTTATGGCATTGTCATCATATACGCTTTTCGTAAGCTACAAATACATGGGAGCGGGAATAGCATCCACCCTGCTCTTTCTCTACCCCATTATGGTGGCAGTGATAATGAGTGTGTTCTTTAAGGAAAAAGCCGGATTGGTTACGGCAATAAGCATAGTTCTCGCGCTGTCGGGCGTGTTCCTCATTTCGTTCAAGGAAGGCGGCGGAATGGTCAGTCTTACGGGAACGATGTTCGTTTTCCTCTCTGCGCTGCTGTATGCAATATATTTAGTGTACGTAAACCGCTCTCCGAGACTAAACGTCATGCCCACGCTGAAGCTCACGTTTTACGTTATATTGTCAGGAACATTTATGTTCGGGCTTATGACATTGCTTGGAAACGGAATAAAGATGCCGGAAAGCGGCATGATGTGGACCAACGTGGTTTGCCTTGCCGTATTGCCCACTGCACTTTCGTTCTATTGCACCACACAAGCCATTACATTGATTGGCAGCACGCCCACAGCCATTCTCGGTGCGATCGAACCCCTTACGGCAGTTTTCCTCGGCGTTATAATATTGGGCGAACCCATGACAATGCGCATAGCATGGGGATTCCTGCTCGTCATATCGGGTGTGAGTCTGATTGTGGCAAGAGGTAACATCTCGGCAACACTTGTGAGAATACGCAAAATGTTTCCCAAGAAAATAAGAAAGAGACATCATGATTAAGACAAGGTACATAATTGCCACATTAGCGGTTTGTGCTGCTACAATATCCCGTGCCGGCACACCGGTAACCTATACAAAAGAGGATTCGATAGGAATCGAAAAACTTCTTTCCCGAAATCACAGTTCTTGTCTCGGTTATGCCAAAGAATTTATAGGAATACCTTACGTGGCTCACACACTTGAGTGCAACGATAAAGAACAACTGGTGGTGAACATCAGAGAACTTGACTGCACAACGCTTGTTGAAACGGCCGCCGCACTTTATATTACCCACAAGAACGGAGGCAGAACTTTCGGAGACTATTGCAAGACGCTCGAAAACATTCGCTATCGCAACGGCAAGGCAAACGGCTATTCCTCACGCCTGCATTATTTCTCGGAATGGATAGATAATAATTGCCGCACGGGCATTGCGGAAGATGTGGGAGCGCAAGGCGGTTTTCCGTTTACGGCAAAGCAGAAAATAGATGTGCATTTTATGTCGCAGAATCCGCAATATTATCGCCAACTTGTCAATGACAAAGCAATGCAGAACGAGATTCGCAAAAACGAAAACGCCATTAGCGGCAAAACATGTTTCTATATTCCCAAAGATCTTCTGAATCTCGGAAAAGGAAAACTGACAGCCGTTAAAGACGGAGATATTATAGCTCTCGTTACATCAAAGGACGGACTCGACATAAGCCACGTGGGAATAGCTGCATGGGAAAACGGGAAGCTGCATCTGCTTAACGCGTCGTCGCTGAAGCACAAAGTAATTCTCGATAGCCAAACGCTGTACGAATATCAAAAGAAGCGCGGCACACAATTGGGAATTCGTGTCATTCGGCTTCGTTAAACAGCGGTTGCAACAAAGGTTTTACGTTGCGCATCTGACCTAAAATGGCGGTTTTGCGTTTGTTTATATAGGGCGAGGGATTTGACGAGTCGAATCTCAGAGGATTTGGCAAAGTTGCGGCTATTAGCGCACACTCACTCTTGGATAGATTCGCTGCATCGGTATGAAAATGTCTTTTTGCCACAGATTCCGCGCCGTAAATGCCGTTTCCCATTTCTATACTGTTGAGATAAACTTCCATAATCCTCTTCTTGCCCCAAACAAACTCTATAAGCACGGTGAAATATGCCTCAAAACCTTTCCTTACCCATGAAGAAGTGGGCCACAAAAAGACATTCTTCGCAGTTTGCTGGCTTATGGTGCTTCCGCCACGCTTTCTCTTTCCCTCAATACGGTCAAAAGCCGCGTCTTGAATCTGTTTCAAATCAAAGCCATGGTGTTTCATGAAAAGTTGATCCTCTGAAGCCACCACGGCAACGGGAAGATTCTTGCTTATATCCTCTAACGGAACCCATTGATGGTGAAGTTTCAGTTTTTCACCCTTTGCGTGTTGTTGGAAAAGGCGAATAACCATTAAAGGAGTAACGTAAACAGGCATTACCTTGTAAACAAACACCATTCCGATTGATGACGCAAAAAAGCCTACTATTATCCAGATGGCGATATGCTTTAGAATAGATTTTATAAGAAACATGATTTTGCACATAAAATAAACCGCCGGAGCGGCATCCCTTTCCGGCGGTTTAAGAACTTACTTGTTTTGTTTACTGAAGCGTGCCTTCCTGCGCAGATTTGATCATTTTCTGGCTGGCATACATATAAATCTCTACACGACGGTTTTGCTGGCGACCGGCTTCGGTGGAATTATCCCGAACCGGGTTCTGCTCTCCAAAGCCTTCGGTTTTCTTTATCTGTTTCCCGTTTACGCCGCAAGACTTCAGGTAAGCTTCCACTGCCTGAGCACGTTTGCGTGAAAGATCCAAGTTCTTTTCTGCGCTTTGTTCCGCTGTGGAGTTTTTCCAACCCTGATTGTCGGTATAACCTTGGATTGCCACGTCAACATCAGTGTTTTTGTTCAGCACATTCTGCGCAAAATCGTTCAGGGAAGACTTGGCTGCCGAGCTGAGTTCTGCTTTGCCGGTATTGAAAAGTATTCCGGAGTCAAACGTACACTTTACAGCCGAAAGCCCATTGTTATCTTTTACTTCCTCTACCTTTGCATTTTCCACGGATTCGGCTTGTTTCTTAACCTTGTCCATTTTGTTTCCAATCAGAACGCCTGCGCCTGTACCTACAGCGGCACCAATTATTGCGCCAACGCCTGCATTTCCTGCAGCTTTGCCTATCAGTCCGCCAAGCACTGCACCACTGCCGCCGCCTATTATGCCACCTTTTGCAGTGTTATTCATGTTGCAACCGCTGAATACGAGTGCGGCACTTAGTACAACCGCTGAAATCTTCAATACTTTCATAACTCTTATGTTTTTTGTTTGTTGATTGCCTTTTTTGTCTCTTGTTAAAATGGAAGGTCGTCGTTTTGCGGACCGCCTGCCATGATGTCGTCAGCCGGAGTGGTGGTTTGCGTTGCAGTAGGTGCAGGAGCAAAAGCCGCATCCGGCGTTTGCGCAGCTGCTGTTGCGGGAACAACTCTCCAAGCACGGATGTTGTTAAACCAACGTCCGTTATATTCGTGAGCATCTATATCAAACGAAACCGTATATTCGCCGTTAAGTTGAATATTGAACTGTTTCAGACGATCCTCGCCGAACACATTAAAAACGCATTTACGGGGATATTGGTCATGAGTCTCTATTACGAAATCCTGAGTCATCCACTGTGAGCCCGATGTCTTTGACACGCCGCTTCTCGGTTCGCTTACGAAGATTATTTTTCCTGTTATATCCATTTTATTCCTTATTCTTTTTTGCCGCAAAGTTACTACAAAAAAGTGAAATGCGGAAAGATATAGTGATAGAATTGAGT
>ERZ857629.394-NODE-394-length-63280-cov-6.238466_pt1 | contig 63280 bp, 81 predicted proteins | sample MGYA00519700_ERZ857629 | MGnify/ENA primary metagenome ERZ857629 (study PRJEB31778, sample SAMEA3449351) | human gut metagenome | biome: human gut; feature: human-associated habitat; material: faeces | place: United Kingdom | collected 2010/2012 ... | reverse complement strand
CCGCGGCAGATGGAACGCGAAAATGAGATGATCGTTATTTCACATCGCCTTTTTTTATTGCAAGGACTTTGCACAGGATGGTGAATAACCACTGCCGAATAGCAGGAAATGTTTTTGGGGGGCAGTTGAGCAGCTATAGAGAGAGACATCTTTTATCTCTTAGCAGGACGAAAAATGAGGAAAAAGGTATTTTCAAAAATGGAATCCATGATATAATGAGGGAAACGCTGATTAAATCGAACTCTGCGATTCGATCAGTGTGTCCTTAACACAAAAACCATTCAAAAATCGTTGGTATGAAACGGAGGAGCATGGACATGAAAGGGAAAATGAAGCTGTGCTGCCACGTTGCAATGATGAAACAAGAGAAAAATCGGGGTGCTGAACAAGCGTTCCGTCCTCTGCTTTACGAGACCGCATGATAGAAAGTCTATCTTTCTGTCATGCGGTCTTTTTGCATTTGGAAGAAATGGAAAATTCACTTCCCTATCCCAAAGAATGTCCAAGGCCCTGAGTATAGTAAGAGCAGGCGGTGATCTGAACCCGTCTGAACCTGAACCTAACCCTAGCCACTCTCAAATTCCAGGCAAAGGAGAGATACATGAACGAAAACGAAAACGAAAACAAAGGCGCGCGCCTGCTCGATATGTACGATAGGCTGAGCCATGGAGAAATTCTCTCGAAGAAAGCGCTTGCTGATGCTTACGGAGTCACGACGAAAACGATCCAGCGTGACATCGATGAGCTCCGCGCGCATCTGTCCGAGACCGCCCTTCGTGGCGGACGCGGGGAGATCCAGTACGACATGGGAGCGCGGGGATATCGACTGGTACATTCTTCCTATGAGCACCTGAATCACAAGGAAATCCTGGCATTGGCGAAGATTCTCCTCGAAAGCCGCGCCCTAGAGCCAGTTGAACTTCACGGCATCCTAGACAAACTCATTGCCGAGTGTCCGCCCGAAGAGCGGAGCATCATCGAAGGCATCATCAACAGCGAGACTTTCTACTACGTCCCTCTGAAGCACGGAAAGAAACTCTTGAATCGACTCTGGGATCTCTCGCTGGCCATTCGCGGCCAAGAGATCCTTCACATCCGCTACACCCGCATGGACGGCATCCATCGGGAACACCTCGTGAAGCCCGTTGCCATCCTCTTCTCCGAGTACTACTTTTACCTCGTTTCATTCAAAGAAGAAGAAAGCGAATACCCCACCATCTTCCGCGTCGACCGCATCGAAGAGATGGAGAAGACAGGAAAGACCTTCCAGATCCCCTATGCCGACCGCTTCAAAGATGGTGAATTCCGGAAACGGGTACAATTCATGTACCCCGGACCGCTCCGCCGTGTGACCTTCACCTACAGCGGCCCTTCCGTAGAAGCTGTGCTGGATAGACTTCCTACAGCACAAATTCTGGAAGAAAAAGAGGGCGTTTACACCATCACCGCCGAAGCCTATGGGATCGGCATCAATATGTGGCTGGGGAGCCAGGGGGATAAGGTGAAGGTCATTTAATAGGTCGTTAGGGGTAGGTCGTCAACTGTCAAATAAGATAAGGGGGAGAGAGCCTTGTCATCCGATTTTGTGGAAGATTTGTTACTTCTCGCGGCGAAGCGGGTATTACTGAATCATCATGAAGATGGGACGCTGCATAAGCGGATTTATCCTGGAGACATACTGGCCGTATCTCGGTGGGACAATCTGTATGAACACTATGGTGTATATATAGGACATGGGAATGTGATTCACTTCGCCGCCAATGAGGGGGATTTCGGGGAGAATGCGAAAATTCGCCAAGTAACTCTTGCTACATTTGAAAAAGATAACGATTACCGGATTGTGGCCTTTCCTAAGACAAGCAATTTGAAAGGCTATCATTTGTATAGTGCTAAAGAAACTGTTGCACGGGCCAAATCCTGCTTAGGAAAGGCAGGGTACGACCTTTTCGGAAATAACTGCGAGCATTTCGCTCTTTGGTGTAAAACGGGCGTAAAAACATCTAAACAAGTAAATGCGGTTTGGCGTGCCATTTTAAGTAGTTAACGAAAGGCAGTTGAACAGTTTACCACTTACTGGTAATTGATAAGAAGGAGAATGCATTGTGAGTTCTGAAGAAGATAAAATGAAGGCTTTCAAAGAACAGCTGTTATCTGTTTGGGATGATGAGAAAGTACAGGAAAAGCTGAAGCAGATGTTGGCTGTGAAAATGGAGAAAGAAGTCATGTGCTTGAAGGAAGATAAAAAGGAACAGCACCCTCTTGATAGAAATAAAGCGTTTGCCAAATGTAAGGAACTGGAAAAAGAATTGGCACAATCCCGTACAGAATGGCAAAGAGAGCGGGATATATATCAGAAACACTATTGGGTATGGCAAAGCGAACTGGCTAATATTAAGGGGGCTTATGAACAGCAGCTCCAACGGTTGAGGCAAGAATTGGAGAAGAAGCAAGAAGATATAAATGAATGGAAAACCATAGCCACTCCTTTTGTGGAGGTACTCCATATGTATCAACTGCTATCAGATTTGTCACCGATTATAAAGAGTCAAGTTCAGGATCATTTCAGATGGCAGACACCAGAATTTTTTTTGATTTGTGTGGGACAAGAGAAAAACTTACTTCAGTTGTGGGATCTGGTTAAAGAATTAAATACGGATTGCTTGGGGGACGATAGATCTATTTTATTGATGTTACTATCTTATAGCGTAAAAAAAGTTAATGGCTCTTATGGTAGGCTTCGTTATGTCTTGCGACAAGAGCAGGTAGGGATGCAATTTGATGAGCATTTTCATATTAGGTATAGGTACGAAAGTTGTCCATATAGTGGAACTATAAAAGAAGTGATCCTGCCGGGTATTGATTTGATACATGCAGGAAAGGTGGAGGTAAAACGGAAAAGTGTTGTCGAATTAGTATAGAGGGTCATTAATTTTAGCAAGTAAAGAAATTGAACAATATCTATGGTGTATTAGCAGTGATATATGACTAGGAAGTTAGAGAGATAAGGTGAAGGTAGAAAATACTAGATAATTAGGAATGAGGAATGGTGGCGCCGCCGCATCAAATTAAAAAGCGGCGGGAGATTTTTAAAAGTAGACAGTATGCAGTTTGTTGGTGAATGTATATTGCCTTAGCACTTACTAAAATAAAAGGAGTGAGTTATATGATAAAACCAAATGGGTGTTTCCCTACATTTCCAGGACGTAATCCTCTTGATGAATTGGATTTGCCGATTGAGATTGGCAAGAGGGTGCTATTTAATCATCATGAAGACCAAACGGCTGATAAAAAACTAGAACCAGGCGATGTGCTATCAGTATCTCGATGGGGAAATCTGTATGAACACTACGGAGTGTATATTGGACAAAATCAAGTGATTCATTTTGCTGGCGAACCTGGGGATAGTGAGCTTTTAGATGATTCTGCGATGGTTCGTACAGTGTCGCTTTCCGACTTTAAACAGGATAGTGAATATCGAATTATTGCTTTTCCAAAGGAGAGTTCTATTTCAGGCTATCATCTGTATAGTGCAGAAGAAACTGTGGAACGGGCTAAATCTCGCTTAGGGGAGAGAGGATATGGACCTTGGGGTAATAAATTGTGAGCACTTTGCTTATTGGTGTAAGACAGGAGTAAAGAGATCTAAGCAGGTGGAGGCATTGAAGAAAGTATTGAAGAAAACGCTAGGGCTGGAAACAGAAGAACGCAGATTTCCAAGTCCATGGATCGTTAATTGATTAAGGAGTTTGATAATAGAATAAAGCATGTATAGAAAAAGGGGGATATTGATAATGAACACAACGTTGCAGAAAAAATCATCTGAGGAAGATAAGAGAAAAAAGCGATCTCAAGAAATTTTAGAAAATGTTGCTGCTGGGCAAGCGGCAGGGGCCTCTGTGGAACAGTCCGTGAAGCGAGTGGCTGAAACTTATATGAAGCCTGACACTTACGACAGAAACCTCTATGATGATGGGGCAGCAAAACGGCAAGCCAAGATGAATGAATTTTCTAAAGGGAAGCCTGTGAAAGATCCCTATTCTGGTGATGAGTTGCTACTGCGCAAGCAGGAGGCCAAATTAAAATATGGGAAAGACTGGCAGAAACATTTGGCGGAAGCCGACCATATAGAACCCATACATAAAGTGTATGAGAGACATAAAAATGATGCGTTTACTAAAAATGAAGACATTCGAGAGACCGTCAATAGTAAGGAAAATCTAAAAGCTATTTCCAGAAAGCAAAATAATGCCAAACGAGATAAAAGCAATGAAGAGTTCTATGGTGATAAAAAATATTTGAAAGATAAAGACCTTCATCTTTCAAAGAAGTCCAGAGAAAAAGCAATCGAAGATGGACAAAAGGCAAAATCTCATATTGAGCAGGATTTGCAGATGCGGCAAGTTAAAAATGCGGCGTCTGAATTTCACCAGTCGGGGATAGAGGCGGCAAAGGCTGGGGCTTCTGCTACCGCAATCATGTCAACCGCCACTAATTTTGTGGCGGTTCTTCGGGGTGAGAAAAAGCCATCGGAAGCATTGAAAGATATTGCCATTGCAACCGGAAAAACGGCGGCAGTTTCTTATGTGACTGGTGGTATGGTGACCGTCACTACTCAAGTACTTAGTCGTTCTACGTCTCAATTTGCACGGATGTTGGGACAGGCCGGAGCTCCAGGTAAGGTTGTAGCAGCGGTGATGGCTACAGGCGGAACATTGAAGCGATATCTTAGTGGAGAAATATCTACTTTGGAATGTATGGTGGAATTGGGCGAGACATCCGCTGTTTGTACAGCCGCATCTTATGGGGCTATGGCAGGTCAAATGTTGATTCCTATTCCTATCGTAGGGGCCATGTTGGGAAGTATGATTGGCGGTATGCTGGGCAGTGCGGCATCCAATATACTTAGTCGCCAATTTCAAGCTGAAAAAATAGCGAGAGAACGGCGGATACGCATAGAGAAAGAATGCGAAGAAGCTATTCGTATGATAGAAGAGTATCGAAGAGAGCTGAATGAATTGGCTGACAAGTACTTGACAGAACATCGTAAGGTATTTGATGAAGCCATAGGAAATATGGATGCTGCCTTGAAAGATGCGGATGGTTTTATTCATGAAGCCAATCGGATTACTACACAATTAGGGGGTAAGCCACAGTTTCAAGATAGAAAAGAGTTTGATGCATTAATGAAAAGTGATAAGCCATTTATATTTTGAGAGAGGAGAAAATAATTATGTTGCTACCATTTATTCCAGGAGGGGTTGGTTGTGATATGGATGGGTTGGTTAATGACCTTTCTGTTAGAGAACTCGCGGCCAATAGGATAATGCTAATGAATAAAAAAAGGAAAAAAGGGGAAACCAAAGAAGTTGATACCAAGGGAAAGGTACCTTCTAAGAAATCTGATGATAGTAAAAATACCGATGAAAACTAAATGAAATGTATTAGTAGGATGCGGTTATTGTTGTTAAATGAAAAGGAGAAATGATTATGCCGTTACCATTAATTTTAGGAGGATTGGCTGTTTTAGCAGGTGCTACTGGAGCAAAAAAGGCTTATGATGCCAATGAGAAAAATAATAGAGCGAAACGTATTAACAATAATGCACAAGAAACTTATGAAAAAGCAAAACAAAAACTGCAAAACTCTCAGAATCGGGCTTCAGTAAGTCTTACTTATCTTGGAAAGAGAAAGGTGGATGTTTTACAGGAGGACATGGTTCCTTTTGTCAATTTGATGAATAAAATCAAAAATATCAATATGACGGAAATCAGAGGAATGGGAGATTTATCTAGACTGCAAGTCAATGAAGAGACTCTAGCGAGCATGCAGAGCATGGGGAGCTTAGCCATGAAAATGGTATCTGGTAGTATAGCAGGTATAGGCGCAGGAGCAGCTGCAGCTTTTGGCGCTTATGGGACTGCGGTCGCTTTTGGTACTGCTGGAACAGGGACTGCTATTGCAGGACTTAGCGGTGCGGCAGCTACCAATGCGACTTTGGCGTACTTGGGCGGAGGTACGTTAGCTGCTGGTGGTTTGGGCGTTGCTGGTGGGACTGCAGTTCTTGGCGGTATTGTAGCAGGACCAGCTTTGGCTGTGTTGGGGTTTGCTATGGACTCGAAGGCAAATGCAAATCTAGAAAATGCTAGGAGTAATCGTGCACAAGCTGAAAAAGCAGCTCATGAAATGGGATTAGCAAGTGACGCATGCCAGAAAATTAGCGAACGCGCAGATATGTTTGTTGATTTGTTATGGAATATTCACTTAAGATTTCAAAAGCTTGTAAATCAGATGAATGATGTAATCATAAATAAAGGAACTGAGTATAGAGAATATGGGCAAGCAGAAAAAGATATCTTGGCGATGACCTTGAGTTTAGCAGTAGCCACCAAAGCTATTTTGGATACACCAATTCTTAATGAAGATGGTTCAGTGACAACTAAGTCTCTGGATGTTTATCAAGAGATGAATCAGGAAATTGCAGAAGTGGATGCATAATGGGATTTCCTTGTTTGATTTGTGGACTGTGCTGTGAAAAGGCAGCTATGGTCCCGCAGTTGCAACCATATATAGGGGAAGATGGCCTTTGCAAATATTATGATAAGGAAACGAAGAAGTGCCGTATCTATTTGCATCGGCCGGAGATTTGCAATACTTGTCAAATGTATGAGAAGTATTTCCAAAGTATAATGAGTGAGCCAGAGTTCATGATTAAGAATTTGGAAGTCTGCTATACATTGAACATGGAAAAAGGACTATTGGAAAATGCACGTAAAATTCGTGACCTTATCATAAAAATACAAGGAAGCACATCTGGAAACTGATAAAAATGTCGTTGAATGGTTTGGAGAGATCCAAGTACTCAACGACATTTTTATTTGCTTTATTGAATGTGATTTTTAAAATTTATCTCTCATACCCATTCTTTGTCCAACTTTCTGGATATACTAGAAGAAAAGCTAATACACAGGCGGATACAGTATATTTCTGAAGGAGGAATCGATCATGAGTGAAAACAATGAACATGAGTTACAGCAGTGGGCAGAGCAGTTTTATGCTAAGATGGTGGAAGAGAAACAGGCAGAGGAAGAGCCATCTATGTTGGATCAATTATTAGACAAGGTGGGAGAGTATGTGGATCAGGAAATAGAGCAGCTGCCAGCAGAGGAGCAGGAAGCGGCCGAGATGAAATTGGCGGAAACGGCAGATACCTTGGTAGATACGCTGGATAAAGCCTATACGGTCACGGAAAAGGCTTGTGATTCTATCATTGATTCCTTGGATGAACTGGAAAAATGGATCGATAAGTGGTAACTGGTTGTTACGTGCAAACAATGAACAATAATATATGCATCGGTGTATACTGCATATTAGGGAAACTCTGATGAAATCTGACAACGATTTAATCAGTGTTTCCCTAATCGGAGGTAGTGATTTCTTTGAAAAAAAGATGGCTTGCTGACGGTATACTGACGAGCTCTGTGGTTCTTACCTTAGGGGTAGCTCCGTTTCAGGGGGAGAGCCCGTGGCTCGCAGGGGTGTTTCATATGTCTTTTGCGGCGGCGGTAGGAGGTTTTGCCGATTGGTTCGGCGTGACTTCTTTATTTCGCAGGCCCCTTGGCATTTCCTGGCGAACGGATTTGATCGCGAAGAATCGGGAAATGATCGTATCCATCGCGAAGGATATGGTGGTGAATGAGCTTCTGACCAGGGGACGGCTGTCGGAGATCCTGCGCCAGCATGTGCCTTCTGATGTGGTGGCTCACTGGCTGACAGTCCATAGGGCTCTGACGGAGAAGCTGGCAGCGGATGCGATTCACACCGTGCTGACTGTATTTCCTGCGGAATCGATATGGACGATGTCCAGTGAGGCGATTGAGAGAAAAGCGGCAGATATAGACTGGGCGGGGCATATGGCCAAGGTGATGGCGGCATTCCGCGATTATCCGAAGAAGGAGCTTTTGACGGAGGCTTTGGCGGCCGAGGTGAAGGGTTTTCTGCAGGCTGAGGTGACGCAGGAAGAAATCCAGCGAGTCTATCTTTTGGCTTGGCGGAAATATAATGATAAGGGCTGGCTTCATTCCCTCTTCCGGGATGCGGTAGAGGATCGGGATGCAGAGATGGTAAAAAAGGTGCAGGAAAAGATGTTGTCCTTGTCAGAGGCTTTGACGGATCCGGAAAGTGAGCTTCGCCAAAAGATGGGAGAAGCCTATGATGCAATGATCGTCCAGCTAGAGACCAATGAGGTTTGGAAGCGGCAGGTCAATGGTGCTGCGAAGAAGTTGATTAGTCGCTTATTGTCTGGTAAAGGGCGGAATTGGTTCATTTCCTTGTGGCAGGAAAAGAAAGAGCCACTGGCGCATCGGTTGGCAGAGGCTTTACTTTCTTTGATAGACGGACAGCTTTCTGCTCAGGAGAAGCGGCGGGATTTCGATGCCTTCTTCTTACGTCTGGTGCGGCCGCATGTGGGATGGATGCATCGCATGGCGGCGTCGGTGGTGGAGAAGGCTTTGGCTGGTTATGATGGCCGGACGGTGGCGTCCTTGGCAGAAAAATCTGTATCTGAAGATGTGGCGGCCATTCGTATCAATGGTTCTCTGTGGGGAGCTTTCTTGGGAGCGGCCTTTTTTGGTGTATCACTCCTATGGGAAACACTGATGCAATAGTTGTCAGATCTTACTCTTGGATTTTTATGCATACTGACAACCATCAATCATCAACCGTAATATAAGGAGGCGTAGAAATGAAACGATATAAAACAGCCAATGGGATTTGTTTCTTTTCACTGCTTTTTCTGCTATTTTCTCTTTGGCTCAAAGAGGGAAGTCCCTGGCAGGGCACGTATGAGACAGACTTGGTTTATTTCATGGCCCAGTCCTGCTGTATCGGATGTGCAGCAGATTTCATTGCCGTAGAGGCACTCTTTCGGAAACATTTTCTCCCTATCAAGCCGCTCGTTCCAGCCAACCGGGATCGGATTATTCAAAAAGTGGTAGAAATGAATCAGAGCCTTTTGAGCCCGAAGAATTTGCTGGCAAAGATATCCCGTCTTTCCTTGATGGATCTATGTCTTCCATGGCTTACCAGTCACAGAGAATCTATTTCTCAAACATTGGCAGCGAAGGGAGCCACCTATGCAGTGGAATTTCTGTCTAGCCATAGAGAAGACATAGCCACTTGGGGACGGAGTGAATCGCAGAAATGGCTGCCTGTTTTTATTTCTTTCGCGCAAGGGCGGTTACAGCAGGAGATGAATCGGGAAAAATGGCTTCTTCGTCTTTTGGAGGAGGGAAAACGGAAAATCGAGGATCCATCCCTTCGACGCAAACTGGCAGAGCAGCTGAGAAAGGCAGGCGACCGGGAAGAGAAAGGCTTCTTGGGATCTATCGGCTATACGCTCGGGAAATGGTTTGGCGTGATCGATTATGACCAGTTGGCTGAGGCGGCATTGGATGCTTTAGCCGAAGAAATGGAAGCATGGAAAAGGGAGGACAATCCGTTTCATCAGGAGCTTTTGTCACAGTGGGATCTTCTGATCGCTCGTTTCCTGCAAGAACCGGCTACGTTGGAGGCGCTGCAGGAATTTGGGCGGGGTCTCTTCGCTTCCTTCCCTTTGGAAAAACGGATCGACGAGGGGATTTCTGATTTTCAGCACCATTGGGGTGTGCCAGCTTTGGCAGAAAAATTGAAACCAGCTATAGAGCAAAGTATTTCTTTTATAGAAGACTCAGAATTTAGACAGAAGCTGGACACTATCGGAAGAGATTTGATCGCAGAGATCATCACCTATGAGCATGGTTTCTTATCATGGTCTATGATAGAAGTCCTAGAAAGTTTTCGGGAAGAAGAACTGAATGAATTCATCGAGTCGAAAGTGCATCATGAGCTGGAAGGCATTCGTATCAATGGGGCTATCGTGGGATTGGCAGCCGGACTGCTTTTCTATAGTTTCCTGACATGGGCATGGATTCCGCTTGTGGGAGGCTTGTTTTCTTAAGGGTCCCATTGCCATTTCCTTCCAATCGCGGTATGATAGATGCATAAAAATAAAAGGAAGCACCGAGGCTTCAAAGTATCAGGCATCGCCCTGATGCTTTTGGCGCGGTGCTTTTCATTTCTGCCGACGGCAGAAAAGAATGGGAGGAATACAAATGCCGGTTTCTTACATGGAAATCAATCTGAATGCGCTTCGTCACAATCTCAAGGTCATCCGCGCGCATCTGCCGAAGGAAGTGAATGCGCTCGCTGTCGTGAAGGCGAATGCCTATGGACATGGCGCGAAGGAGACGCTGCGCATCGCCCTCGAAGAAGGCTACGTCGCTGCTGCTGTTGCCCGTGTGGAAGAAGGAGCGGAGCTGCGCGATGCCGGATTCACCTGCCCGATCTATGTACTGGGACTGCCGCTGCCGGAGGATATGCCTATCGGTGTGAATAAAGACCTCATCATGCCGATCGATGATACCGTCGATCTTGACGCCCTGGAAGCCATCGCGGCTGTTTCGAAGAAAACGATCGAAGTCATGCTGCCTATCGATACGGGCATGAACCGCATCGGAACTCATCCGGAGGACGTACCTGCGCTCCTCAAAAAACTCGAAGCCTATCCGCACATCCATGCACATGGCACCTTCACCCATATGGCGACGGCAGACCACAAGGAAAAGGATGCCGCACTGAAGCAGCTTGACCGCTTCGATGAAGCGATCTCCTACATGCCGGTCGATGAAAACTTCGTGATCTCCTCCGCTAACAGTGCCGGTGTCATTGATATCCCGAGAAGCTGGCATAACCTTGCCCGTCCGGGCATTATCATCTATGGGCCGCAGCCATCGGACGTCATGACGAACAAGCTCGACCTCCAGTATGCGATGAGCGTCGTGAGCCATGTCACCCATGTCCAGATCCTGCATAAGGGCGAAGCCATCGGCTACGGCGGTACCTATGTTGCCAAAGCGGATATGAAGACTGCGACTGTCCCGATCGGTTATGCGGATGGCTGGCACAGAAGCCTTTCCAATAAGGGTGTCGTCCTCATCAATGGCAAGCGTTGCCCGATCGTCGGCCGCATCTGCATGGATCAGTTCATGGTCGCTTGCGATGATGAAGTCCGCCCGGGCGATGAAGTCGTCCTCATGGGCAAGCAGGGAGAGGAAGAAATCACTGTCGATGAAGTGTCTGCTACGGCTGAGACCATCCCGCATGAAATCATGTGCGACCTGAAGCGCATCCCGAGAGTATTTGTAGAAAAATAGTTTTGAAGGATCCGGCACTGGAGGAGAGCGGGATCTGTTCGTATCGCCCTGTCGGGCAAAAGCGAGACATCTTTTCCCCTTTCTTATTTTCTTTTCATATGCTATAATAACGCTTGTTAAGCGTCTATAGCTCAGTGGATAGAGCACTGGTCTCCGGAACCAGGTGTCGAGAGTTCGAATCCCTCTAGACGCACCAGAATTTCTCCGATATTATCGGATAAAATAAAATAGCGCATTTGGGCGCACATTGAGTGGGCGCACAATTTGGGCGCAGTTGGTCCCCGTTGGGACTTTCAGCAAGTTTGAACAGGGGAAATACCTTCTTATAAGGTCGTCCCCTGTTTTATTTTAAGAAGGCACGGTATATGTATGTACAAGACCATGATCTGAGAAACCATCTAGTATCAAGAGGAAATGAAATAGGCCATTCCAAGACGCAAGCCTCATTTAATACACTTACCGCATTAGCATTTCTGATCAGTGCGTGGACTGGCGACATACCATTCCAGCAAGGGATGATTTTACTAGGGGTACTAGCTACGATTTGGAGTATAATAGATATACAAAAGGCATTTATAAAACCGTACAATCATGAAATTTTGTGGAAGGAGATTAAATCAATGGATCAGATCAAGCACAAGTTCTCGCTTATCGCCGTGAAAGATACCTTCTGCGAGTATTCAAACAGGTTCCTTGTCTATTGGGACGAGCGATGGGAGTGCTGGCTGCTTCTTAACTTCAGGACACCAGACAATAATGAAGTCGAGGTACTTGCGAGGAGAACTGCTGAAACGTTGCATGTACCGGCAGCTAAAACGAAACTTCAATGGCAGGATGTCCAAGTGTACACAAAATTTTCCGTAAGTGATCGTATAAGAAAGGTATACGAACACAATCTCTATATGGCAAAGATTACAAGCTGGCCGGAAACATTAAGGCAAAGGCAGTTCGTTCTTGATGGTGTGGAGTACAAGTGGATGACACTCAGGGAAATGAAAAATGATTCCAACATTATGAAGAAAAACCGCGATGTAGTAGCCATGTTAGAAAAAGAAGCCGCATGACTTATGTTAAAAGAGCACCCCGAAACGGGTGCTCTTTTCGTTTGGTTAGTTATAAATGGCGTCGATCTTCTCGGCGATGGTTTTATCATAGCAGGGAATCGCATGGCCGTACATGTCGAGCGTCTGGGTCACGCTGCTATGTCCCAGCCGGCGGGAGACTTCGATGATGGGGATGCCGTTCGCCAGCAGCAGCGTAGCGTGTGTATGCCGCAGGCAGTGAAAATTCCTGTAGGGCAGGCCGGATTTGGACATGAGGTATTTCCACATCTTTTCTATCGCTTCAGGGCGGACAGGCGTCCCGGCGCGGTTTAGAAATACGAGGTCGTGCTCTTCTTCGTCTATAGCGGGAAGCGTTGCTTTCGCTTCTTTGAGTTTCTGGTACACCTTGGCCGGGATAGAGATCTTTCTCTTGCCCGCGGCCGTCTTCGGGGTGTCTATGATGAGCGTACCACCTGAAAGCGTCTGTACCTGCTGGCGGATGAAAAGAGTACGCTCTTCGAGGTCGACGTCGCACCAGCGAAGACCGAGCAGCTCCCCGCGGCGCATGCCGGTATTGATGGCCACAAGCAGAAAGAGTGCATAGGGCTTCAGCTTCGGATCTGACTCTGCCAGCTCCATCATCTTCTTTAGCTCCTCGCTGGTAAAGATCCTTTTCTCTTGCCTGATGACGCGGGGCGGCTTTACGAAGGTGACCACGTTTTTTCTGACCATCCCCAGCTCCCATGCCTTCTGAATGGCACCATGGAGCAGCACATGGAGCTTCTTGGCACAGTCGGGTGTCAGGGCGTTGTAGAGCTCCTGAAGCATGGTGGGCGTCAGCTTCTGCAGAGAGATCCCTGCGAGTGGCAGCGCTTTGTTTGCAGTGAATAGATAGCGCTCATAAGTCAAAGGCTTTACCGTGGGCTTCTTGTATGTTCCCAGCCATTTGATGAGCCATTCGCCCAGAGATATGGCGGAGGGTGCTACGAAGGATCCATCATGCGCGGCGAGCCGCATCTTCTGTGTCCATGCCAGAGCCTCATCGCGGCTAAGAAACCGCTTCGAATAGCGGTGTCCATCCACGGAGACGAAGGCGCGCCACCGCTGCCGTGATTCTTCCCAGTGAACTGTCCCTTCTTTATATCGTCCCGGCATAGCGAGCTCCTTTCTCCCACCTTGTCGGTATGTCTTTAGTTTCAAAAAGTGGGGAAATTGACATTAAGCGATGAATCAGAGAGCCTTTAGTTTCAAAAACGGCCAATTTCGAAACTAAATTAGATGAAACAAAAGTCTATTTGATTGCATCTAAAATAGACAATTGCAATGATTCATTTTCATCGAAAGAACCATCCATAACGCTTTCCATAATTTGGTGTAGCAAATTTTTTGAGATTTTTCCAGCAGCAACGTAGTAACTGATATTTTCCATTTTCGGAATAAAGTCTCTTGCGATATTAAGATATCCATTTAAGAGCAAAAATTGAGTACAGAGAGTTATAGCTAAGCGTTTATTTCCGTCAGCGAAACAATGAAATTCACATACACAGAAAAATAAATGAGTCAATTTATCCACTATGGTGGGATAATAAGAATCTATCTGAATATTTTTTAAGACACCGTCCAAAGTTCCCAATTCTCTCGATTGGATTAGGCCTCCGCCACTGTAGTCGACGGTTTTTCTATGAATTTCACACGCTTCTTCCAATGTAATATATCTATATTTTACTTCTGGCATACTATCCACGATCCTTCAAACGTTTCAATACGTCTCGATTTTCTTTTAGCAAAGCCTCTAATTCATCACTCTCACTGCCAAGAAATCGCTCGTACTCATCTGGCGGTAAAGGAGCAATATATTCTTTTAGCTGATAATGAAAAGCATCTCGAAGAGCCATATCGCGGCTTGCCATCTTGGTACGAGCTCGTATAATCAATGGTTTCCACAGTGGCAAAGATTCAAAACCAGTGAATAAATCACTTAGTTCCCAGTTATTTAGCTTATGCCCTAATGCTTCAGATTGCTGTTTAATCATGGATGCAAGGCCACATTCATAGGACGAAATAAGATCCAATACTTCTGAGTATAAAGTGTCGCGAACCTTTTCCTTCTTGCTTAAATGAAGAACCTTTTTGTATTCTCTAGCCTTTTCACGGAATATGCTTTGGTATATTTTATCGGTATAAATTGCATATTTTGTATTTCCCATATCAACGTAATTCTTTAACGCATCTGTAAACTCTTTTCTATAATTTTCTTCTTGGTAAAAGGCGGTAATGAAGTCTTGATCTCGTTGATTGATATATTTTGTCTTTCCTCCGGTTTTTTGATTAATCAAATCAATAATGATATCGAGAATAATTTGACGAATCACGCGAGCTGACTCGCTCTCTACTAATAACATAGCAATATTAAGAAATGCCTTAAAATCAAACAATGATATTTGAGAAGTGCGATTGCTGATGCTCCCGACATCAATGTCGGGAGCATTTAAATTATCTATCGCGCGAGAGAACTCTTTTAATCTAGCACCTCTGATAATTTCATACCCATTTTGGCTAATTTCAGAAAGGTTATCGCTGATATACCTTTCGATAGTACGTACATCTACATTAAAATACTTAGCAACCATGCCTTTAGTAAAGCGAATTCGCCCCTCAAACATAATGCCAGCGATTTTTGTCTGGTCTTGAATAGTAGAAATAGCAAATTCGTTGTTTAATATATTTTGTCTATCTAATTTTGAATTTGTAAGATTCCGAGTCATGGCAACCTCCTTGTAAAAAAAAATAAATGCCCTATTTTGCAATATTCATAGAATGAATATTGCTTTTCTCCTCTACTTCATTTTCATTGAGAATATTCGCAATATGTCGGGAAATAGTAGGAATGTAAACCATCTCGTAAACGTGCACGGAATGGTTTACTAATCAGCTGCTGCAAAATTTGCAACAATTCACGCCTAGACCATTTTCGCGAATCCACGAAAATGGTCTCTTTTTATTGCTTAATCAGAGAATACTTCGCCACCGCCAGCCCGATGATCTGGATCGAATCGCAGTTGTCAGAGTTAAAGATCATCGGCGGATATTGCGGATTCATGGACACGAGGGTGCAGCCGTCTGGATTTTTGTAGAAGCGCTTCAGGGTGGCGTCGTCGTCGATACGGACGGCGGCGATCTGGCCGTCATCCACGATGGGCTGGCTGCGGATGAATACCACGTCACCGTCGTGGATCTCAGCCCCGATCATACTGTCTCCGTGCACAACGAGTCCGAAGTCTGCCTGCACGCCGGCATCGCAGGGGAGGTATGTTTCTATATGTTCGTCCGCCAAAATTGGTTCCCCAGCGGCGATCTGCCCGATGATGGGGACCATGCGTCTTTCAATGGGGACAATGTTTTTGAGTTTGAAAATATCTGTATTGGTATCGCTCTTGCCTAATAAGTAATCCATATCAACATTAAAGAAATCAGCTAACTTTTCCAGCGTCTCGTAATCCGGACGCCGTTTCCCTGATTCATACATACCAATAGCACTTCGACTTATACCAACTAATTTAGCAAATTCATCTTGAGTTACTTTCTTCGACTGGCGGAGAGATTTTAGTCGTTCGTGAAAATTCATGATAAACCTCCTTATCAAAACACAGCATCTGGCAATAATATATCACGAAACGTGATGAGCGTCTAGGAAAAAATCACGAAACGTGTTGACACATATCGTGACGAGTGGTATAGTATTCACATAGTCACGATACGTGACAAATGAACGGAGGTGATAGAATGCCAGATGCAGCAGCGATTGGGTCTACTCTGCGAGAATTACGCGGTAATCTTCCCCGACTTACAGTGGCGAGTGCCTGTGGAATCAGTGTTTCCGCACTGACGATGTATGAAACTGGGCAACGCGTGCCGAGGGACGAAATCAAGGTGAAGCTCGCGAGATTTTATGGGAAACCAGTAGAAACGATTTTTTTTAAGCAAGACAGTCACGAATTGTGACAAACGTTAAAAGGAGGACCAACAATGAAAAAAGAAAGGAGAAGATAAGCATGAACGAAATTCTGAATATCAGTCATGTCCACGGTTACATGGACAAGCAGACTGGCACGGCATATCTGAATGCCGGAGATGTAGCGCGAGGATTTGGGTTTACGAAAACTGAAACAAAAAACGGAGTCAAATACGAATCCGTTAGATGGGCAAGAGTGAATGAATATCTCAGCTCTTTCGGCTTTCGCCCAAATGTGGGCGAAGATGATTTCCTCCCGGAAAACATGGTGTACCGGCTGGGGTTCAAAGCCAGCAATGAAGTGGCTCAGAAGTTCCAGACCGTGCTGGCAGATGAAGTGCTCCCTGCTATTCGGCGTCATGGGGCTTACATGACAGACCAGGCGCTGGAAAGAGCTATCACGGAACCTGACTTTCTGATTCGCTTGGCTACGCAGCTCAAAGAAGAGCAGGCAAAGCGGAAACAGGCGGAGCTGATGCTGGAAGAACAGAAGCCGGCCGTTATCTTTGCCGGGTCAGTCAGTGCCAGCAAGACATCCATTCTCATTGGTGAGCTTGCCAAAATACTCAGAGGCAACGGGATCCAGATTGGCCAGAAAAGGCTATTCCAGTGGATGCGCGAAAATGGGTATTTGATTAAGCGCCAGGGGACAGACTACAACATGCCCACACAGCGCTCTATGGAAATGGGGCTCTTTGAAATCAAGGAAGGCTCTTACACAAACGGTAATGGGGTGAACATCATTACCAAGACGCCCAAAGTGGCAGGAAAGGGTCAGGTATATTTCATCAATAAGTTTCTGAAGGGGAGGTGATCTGGTATGTGGGTGAATATCTCACAGGCCGCCAAGCTCACCGGGTATAAGTACGGTGAGATCCGGCGGCTCATTTCGAAAGGAGCCTTCCCGTTTTACCACAACGGGAAGAAGGCCTTCAAGTTTGAGCTTGAAGACCTCAAGATCGCCATGAAGGCGGAAATGGAGGCTACGCAGGCCGCCGCAAAGAAAAAGTGGGAAGAGCAGCAGCTGGGAGCGCGCCCCTTTGATTTCAAAGGAGGAATGGCGCGCCTCAAGGCGGAGGCGAAAGTGGAAAAGCAGAAGATCGCCGCAGAAAAGAGGAACCACTGCCGCATTATCAAAGGCGGTGACCGCGGGAATGAGTTCGACTTCCGCAGCCAGCTCAAACGGCTGCAAAAAGAGGCTGCAGGAAAGAATGAGACTGCCTAGGAGGAACGAAATGAGAGAAAAAGCAATGAGAGAAGTGATCCTTGCACAATTGGGCGCGCTTCGCGCGGATGCAGGCGTCGAGTTGATCGCGTGCAAAGATCAATGCGTCGGCAACTACCTGGCAGGTAAGACTGATGCTCTCGCCGTTGCCATGCAGTTGACGAAGGCGAATGCACTGATCGAAACCATGTCGCGTTTCTTACGCCATGAAACAACCCGCAATTTGAATCTGGCGGAAAGTGCTAGATTAGCCGGCAAAGACACGATGGCACGGCTCCGTGAGGGGGCAGTTGCCGGATACATGGTAGCATCCCGAGTGGTCACGGAAGTTAGGGAGGCGAATAAATATGAGTAGCGCTGAAGCAATTCAGGTAGTCCATCAAATGATAAACGCACGCGAGCAAGAAGAGGCGAGAACCGCGGCTCGCGCCTCTCAAGTAGCCACGAAGAAATGCGATCCTGCTAACACTCGCAGGGAGTTTTGGAAGGAAGTGGCGATCTATCCGCTGACGCTGGTGTGCGCCGCGGCATACACCCTGCTAATGGCGGTGCTGCAGTGAAAAGAAAAGAGCCTTGGCAGCGGCTACTGCTAAGGCTCTGGCAGGAAGGTTTTGATACGCATTCCTGCCTCTATTATAGCAGAAATGGAGGAATCATGGCAGAGCTTGAAAATCACATGGTGCTTGGTATTGGGTACTTCGATGAAGAAGCCGCCCGCCGCCGCCTTGAACGGGAAGAATACGAGATGGAACACGCGGATGACGCATGGGATGACTGGTTGGGAGGCGAGCCGATTGAACACGAAACCGAAGCGGATGTATCCGCATCAGTGCCGGATCTGCGGTAAGACTTATTACAATTCGCGCGATAGCAAGAGTCAGGGCACCTGCTGTGAGCGATGCAGCATGATCCACGCAACCATCAGCCGCAGGCTGAAGCGGCACCCTCTGAGAGACGCAGCGGCGCTGGTGAAGCATCTGCAGATGATGCTTAGCACCATCGAGCAGCAGATGGGGGATAAGCAGCAGACGATCGACATGATGTCTTCTTTCGAATGGGACATGATGATCGATCTTTGTGAGAGGGACTGGCCGTTCCTTGAGGGCTGCTCAGAGGAAGAGCTGGATACGCTCGCAGAGCTGGTGGATGTGGCGGAAGATCTGCTGGACCTTCCGGCGAAGATGCCGCCCACAAAAATGCCGAGTGATGTTTATTGGGAATTTATCAATGTGGTGGATTCATATCATAAAAATAGGAGGAGAAATGGCGACGTTATATGAAATCGACGAAAGGCTGGCAAATATCTTTGTCACTCCCGATGGCACTGCCGTAGACGGCAGCACCGGGGAAGTACTGGATGCAAAAGCACTGGATGATCTCGAGATGGAGAAATGGTCCAAGGTGGATAACATCTGCCGGTATATCAAGAATCTCCAGTCGGATATCGAGCAGTACAAAGAAGAAGTAGACAAACTGACGGCGAGAGCCGTGTCGGCGCAGAAGAAGCTGGAGAGCCTTAAAACCTATCTGGCTATGCATCTGGAAGCGGGCAAGAAGGCGGATGTACCTAGTGCCCAGATCCGCTGGAGAAAGTCCGTGACGGTATCCATACCGGATGAGAATATGATCCCTATGTGCTTCATGAAGCAGGTCATCACGACCAAGCCGGACAAGCTGGCTATCAAAGAGCTTCTGAAAGCAGGGAAGGCCGTCCCCGGCGCTTCTTTGGAGGAAAAACAGAATCTGTCTATTAAGTGAGGTATCTCACTTTTAGAAATACATCATTAGGAGGTATATATGCTTACCATCAACAAGGGTATCCAGCAGAGTGCCGTCAAGGTCGTGGTATACGGCGTGGAAGGCATCGGGAAGACGACCTTCGCCAGTCATTTTCCCGCGCCGCTTTTCCTCGACCTGGATCGCGGCAGCCGCCGGATGGATGTCGACCGCATCGACTCTATCCAAGACTGGCCCGCTCTCATGGGTACGCTGGACCAGATCCAGCGCGACCCGTCGCTTCCCTATTCGACGATCGTCATCGACACGGCGGATATGGCGGCAAAACTGGCGAGTGCCTACATCTGCAAGGCGAACGGCAGCAAGAAGAGCATCGAAGAATTCGGCTATGGCAAGGGCTATGTGATCCTCGCTGAAGAATTCTCAAAGCTCTTGGTCAATGCGGAGGTGCTGGTGAATATGGGCTTCAATGTCGTATTCCTGGCACACGCGATGCAGCGGACGGTCACCCGCCCGGATGATACCGGGAGCTATGACCACTGGGAGATGAAGCTCCCCGGGAGCAAGAACAATTCACTGGGGGCTCTTCTCAAAGAGTGGGCGGATCTCTTGCTCTTCGCGGACTACAAAGTCATCATCCGGCAGGGCGCAGACGGCAAAGGCAAGGCGGCAGGCGGCCAGCGGAGAATGCGCACGACGCACACGCCGTTCGCGGACGCTAAGAACCGCTTCGGCCTTGCGGATATTCTGGACTTCGACTTCAAGGAAATCCAGTCTATCATCCCCGCCCGCCATATCACGCCGCCGAAAACCACCATGGAAAAGGCGTATCAGGCGAAGAAGAAGGTGCAGAAGGGGATCACCCCTAAAACGGCCACGGAGCCCGCAGAAACGAAACCAGCCCCGCCTACGAACGTGTATGACGAGCTCGCGCGTCTGATGGCGCTCGGGGTATCGGAGGCAGACCCTTCGCCGATCACGGAGGGAGAGCTGCTGAAAGCCATACGCGAAGTAGACCCTAATGAACCCGCAGCGAAAGCCGAGAATCTGGCGAAGATCCCTGCGGACTATGTAGAAGCACTCATTAATCCAAAGACTTGGGCGGGATTCAAATACTATGTGCTGAACAACATTCGCACTCCGTTTTAGTCTATAACCACGATTTCTGTTTGTAATCATGATTTTGAGAGATTTTTTCTCAATTTCCACATATTAAGTTACGAATTTTACATTCTAGGAGGAACATACTATGCCGAATTTTGGACAGTTTGGAAATGCTACACCGGATACCGAGAAGGAAAAGGCAATGGTGGTTACTGGATTTTCCAGTTTTACGGACGATGATTTCAAGGATAAGGGAGGCCTCTTCGACCCCATTCCGAAAGGCCGTTACCACTTCGTGGTCTATGACTGCCAGACCGGCTTCACGAAGAAGGATAACACGCTGATGAAGACCATCCTGATGGACATCCATCACGAAGACGGAACAAAGACACGCCTTACAGATTACTTGGTCTACAAGAGCAACCAGAAGTGGAAATTCGCCTGCTTCTTCGATGCCATCGGTCTTGGTGATGCGCTCAAAGAGAACGGCATCGGCGGTGCAGATGACCCGCTCTGGGCGACCGCCGTAGGGCAGGAAGGGGACTTCGAGGTCGATAATGAAACGTCCGAGTGGAACGGCAAGCAGACCACGCGCAATGTCATCAAGAAGTACTACAAGCCCGAACGGTAAACGGTTATGAGCAAGATCGATCTAGTGCCGCTCTTGGCCTTCATCGACCCAGACTACAGCTATGAACGATGGGTTCAAGTCGGGATGGCTCTCCAGAAGGAGGGCTATCCCGTGAGCGTCTGGGACGCATGGAGCAGGAAGGGCGGCAAATATCACGACGGTGAGTGTGCAAAGAAGTGGCAGTCTTTCCATGAAGACCGCGAGCAGCCAGTCACCGGTGCCGTCATCACCCAGTGGGCGAAGGAAGGCGGGTGGAAGTCTGCCGGGCGGAAGGAGGGACCGAGCTGTGCCGTGACGGGGTTCACCTTCACGGATGCGGACTTCCTGATCGATCCATCGACGGTCGAGCCGGAAGATTTCCATGAGCCAAGTGATGAGAAATGGGACCCGAAAGGGGACCTCATCTCCTATCTGCAGGCGCTCTTCAAGCCGGAGGAGTATGTCGGACTGGCAGTGAATTCCTTCCTGGCTAAGGACGGGAAATGGAAGCCTGTCGACAATGGCCAGTGTAAGCGAACGTGCGGGGAGATCGTCGAGGCGCTGAAGCATGCCGAAAAGATGTCTAGTGCCGTCGGCAGCCTGCAGAATGAGGCGGCAGGGGCATGGATCCGTATCAACCCGCTGGACGGAGAAGGGGCTAAGAATGCGAATGTCACTGATTATCGCTATGCGCTGGTGGAGTCGGACACGCTGCCGCTCGGCCAGCAGCTGGCACTCATCCGACAGATGCAGCTGCCATGCGCTGCCATCGTCTACTCCGGTGGGAAGTCGGTGCATGCCATCGTCCATGTCGATGCCGCGACACAGAAGGAATACTATGAGCGCGTCGCCCATATTTACGACATCTGCAACAAAAACGGCTTCAAAGTCGACGAGCAGAATAAGAACCCGTCCCGCCTGTCCCGTATGCCGGGCGTCACGCGGAACGGTAAGAAGCAGTTCCTGATCGGCGTCAATCAGGGGCAGAAGGATTATCTGACATGGCTCACATGGATGGAGGAGCAGCAGGATGATCTGCCGCCTTTCCTCCCGCTCAATACGGTCATCGATGACCCGCCGCCTCTGAATCCTGTCTTGATCGATGGCATCCTCCGTCTGGGGCACAAGGCTATACTGACCGGCCCCTCGAAGGCAGGGAAGTCTTTCTGGCTGATGCAGCTGGCGCTTGCCATTGCGTCCGGCGGCGAGTTTCTGGGATGGGGATGCCGGCAGGGGAAAGTCCTCTATATCAATCTGGAAATCGACGAGAAATCTTTCATCGACCGACTGGAGCACATCTACCGGGCAAAGGGCATGCCGATGCATCCAAGCTCCAGCAATCTCATCGTGTGGGATCTCAGGGGCAAGGCGCTCCCGATGGATAAGCTGGCAAAGATCATCGTCCGGCGGTGTAAGGATATGCATCTGGAAGCGATCATCGTCGACCCTATTTACAAGGTCATCACGGGTGACGAAAATGCCGCCAGCGATATGGCCTACTTCGGCAATCAGTTTGACTACATCTGCCGCGAGCTGGGATGCTCTGTCATCTACTGCCACCATCACTCCAAAGGCGCGCAGGGCGCCAAGCGAGCGACCGACCGCGGCAGCGGCTCGGGCGTCTTCTCCCGCGATGCTGATGCCATCATCGACCTGACGGCGATCGAGCTGAAAGAGGAGGAAAAGGATCAGTATGGGTGCGACGTCGCTTACTGCGTCACATGCATTCTTCGTGAATTCAAGACGCCGAAGCCGAAAGCCATCCTCTTCCAGTATCCGCTCCACACGCTCGCCCCTGATATCGATCCAAAGCGTACCGAGGGCAGCATCGAAGGGAACCGCGTCAAGGGGAACGTCACGCAGACGCAGAACAAGAATGATCGCTACGAAGAATTCATCCGAACGCTGGAGCATCATTTAGCGAACGGGGATGTAGTGAATCAGAACAATCTGGCGGATGAGATGCAAGTAGCGGAATCAACTATTCGCAATTATCTCAAACAGGCAAATACACCTGTACAGGTATACGAAGTAACGCGCGGTCGGAATGGACGTATCCGGCGGCTCGATGAGCGGAATTAAAACCGCAATAAATCCGCAAACTCTATATAGGAAATATATATAATTTGCGGATTTAATTTCACGCGGTGAATGGGGGTGTAAGGGTGGGTGTTTCTTAACATACACACCCACCCCTTCCACCCCTTCACTCACCGTAAAAAGAGTTTTCGGAATTTAGACATATCTTTTTATGAGAGCAAACCAGCTGATTTGTAAGTAGTCAGAAAAAGTCAGAAAAATACAGATCTGTATTTTAGGAGGAATCATGACAGAACAAGAGATGTATGAGATCATCGCGAAGAAAGCGGATGAAATGAAAGCTCTTATACCAGGAGCAAAAGAAGTACTCATCGCGGTCAATTGCGAGCAGGGGTGCGAGACTTTGGTAGACGCTAAAGATAAGGGTGAGCTCGTGGCTGCCTTCTTGTCTATTGCAAGCTCAGCGGCTGCAGCTTTCATTGCGGCAGACCATCCTGATGTGAAAGAGATCCCTCTGAGTGCGACGGTCGCAAAGGCTCTAGGCATCAGCGCTGAAGAACATATGGATGCGGCCGCACGTTGCAAAGAACTGCTCTAGGAGGTCAGTCATGCGAAGCCATCTTGTGAAGGGCGCTGACCGCATCGAGCTGACGATCCGGAGCTATACGGACCGGACGGGGCGGACGCCGAAGAAAAAAGTATTTCTGCAGATGCATCGCTACACCGAGAAGGATGATAAATGGACAAACAAAGACTTCCCGTGCAAGAGTGAGGCAGAGGCTTTGATGAAAATGCGAGAAGTCAATCAGTATTGGATCGCATTTCACGGGTATACAGTGGAGGAATCATGATTATTATTCAGGCGGAAAACGGGGCTATCATCACGGACCCGAAAGAAATCTATATCGACAAGGACTTGGATGGACATCTGCATATCTACGCAGACCTGTCCGGTACGGATCGAGTGAAGGCTGTAAAGCTGACTGTATTTGATTATTCCAAGGAAGACTTGGGGCAGATGCTCGAAGTGATTTATAAGATGATGAATGACTGGTCCTATATGTACGGACGCCATCACTACGTCATCCGTATGAGAGAGGTGCTGGATACATATATGGCGATGTCTCATGACTGAGTGGGAAATCCTGCTCCTTGTCTACACCGGTGCTTTCGGACTGCTGATGCTGGTGTATTGGGCTTGGGGCAGGATGAAAGACATGGCGCTCGCCATCTTCGAATGCAGAGGAGACATTGGTCAGCTGACGCGAGATGTCGCTGTGCTGAAGATTCAGCTAGACTCCATGGCTGCGCGAGAGGCGGAAAGACGGAGGGAGGAGCGATGAGCGATGAGTATGGTATATTTCTTCGTACCTGGTAAGGTACAGGGTAAAGCGAGACCGCGGTTCTCTTCGCGAAGCGGGACTGTCTACACGCCGGGGAAAACGAAGTCGTATGAACGGCAGATCGCAGAAGCTTATGAAGCACAGCACGGTCCCTGCTTTGAGGGGGCTGTGACGGTCGTGATCGAGGCGGTCTTTCCGATCCCGAAGTCCTGGACGCGGGCAAAGAAGGCAGAGGCGATAGCGGGGAAACTTCCCCCGGGAAAGCCGGACATCGACAACATCTTGAAAGTCGTACTCGACGGGCTGAACGGCATCGCCTATGAAGACGACAAGCAAGTAGTTCTGACTCAGTGCAAAAAATTCTATACAGCCAAAAACAATTTGCCGGGGCTGTGGGTGTACGTCCATTCAAACGGATAATGCAAATGGATATTATTAACAAGGGAGGCTAAGCATGATCGACACAACCGGATCCCTGCTCAGCAGACAGGTGCGCAGGAAGATCGAGCGTCAAAAGAATAAAAACGCTACACTCACGGTCAAGCCGGAGTATCTAAAAGACTTGTGCACGCAGGCAGTCCAACAGGAAGCAGCGAAATTAGCAACACATGCCAAAAATGAAGCTGTATCAAGGCTATTCGAAGAACTAATCGCGATCCCTGTTATGGTCATCCATGACCACTTCGGTGAGCTCAGGAAGAAAGACGGACGGGAAGAGCGGTTCGCAGAGATGTGCCTCGAACTTTACGACACAGTAGAGAAAGGGTTTGTAACGCCGGCGGAGCTGAGGCAGTGTTTATTCGAGGAAGCCGGCGTGCGGTTTAAGCATCCCGGCGGTTCACTGACATCAGAAAGAAAAGAGGCGACCAAAGTATGATCCTCTATTTCCGCAAGGGAGCCAGAGTGACCGAACTCTTGCTGGCGAAGGATACCCTGAGGCCTGGCATGCTTACAAATGGTTACCTTTTCATGGTGATCGAGAGCGATGCCCGGGGGCATATCGGGATCATGCCCAGCGAGCGGGAGCATTTCGATTTTGGATGGATGGCAAGCGCTGCCTTCTGGACGAAGGCGCGTCAGCTTTCTGACCGCGGGTGGGAGGCAGACGGCTATCCGGAAGCGGTCATCCTCTTGAAGTACTACGAGGCAAGCGACACGGCAGAGAAGAAGAAACGCGCGCTTCAGCGAAAACATGAAAAAGAACAGGCATTACGCCGGAAGACATACGAGCCAAGGCTCTGTGCTGAGTGTGGTCACCTGTTTCAGCCGAACACCGCAAAGCAGAAGTACTACAGCATAGGCTGTCAGAAGCGGTATTGGCAGGAGGCGCACCGGCGTCAGAAGAAGGAGAAACAAGGATGACGGAAGAAGAGGTACGTGATTTCTTCGAGAAGCTGCGCAGCCAACGGCAGGAGCTGCAATCTCTTATACAGGAACGAGAGAACGTAGCAAGGGACATTGCCTCCGTCAAGGCGGTGCGATACGATAAACCGAAAATAACGGTATCCTCGAATTCCGATCTTGCACAGTTGCTTGAGCAGATCCTCGAGGAGTGCGGGGGGCTAGACAAGCAGCTCGCTGCATGCATGCAGGTGCTGACTGATATGAGAAAGGAAGCCTATGCTTTGCTGGCGTTGTGTGATGATCCCAGAGGCAAAGCTGTACTTTATGATCGCTATCTGGCCGGGATGTCATGGGCTCAGATTGAGAAAAAGTATGGGCGTACTCGGCAATGGCTAGACCATGAGCGACGACGTGCTTTTTATGTCATTTCGCTGAAATCTCATTAGTTGGCATCACTTTACACTACTTTACATCGAGTGATGATATAATAGTAAAAGGGAAATCGCACAGGGGAGAAATTCCCGATAAGTCGATCTGTGCTGTCGTTTCCATGCTTGGCCTCCTTCAAATTTAAGGTATGCCGTAAAAGAGCGTCTCATAAGAGGCGCTCTTTTGCACGGTAGTCTGTAGTATAATGAGGTGGGATATCCGTTTCGAAATAGGAGGCCAACTATGAATAGCTGGGCAGAAAAGAAATGCTTGACGGCGCTGATGAAACTGAAGGGCGCAAAGGAAGGCGAATGGTTTTCGCTGAACGGGCAAGAGTATGTGGTCCGCGCTGGCGAGCTCTATACCCGAGCCCCTGAGCCTGCGCCTATGTGTATCGGGATGATGCTTGAAGATGATACAGCAATCAATCAATACACATTTACCCCGCAAAAGGGAGATTTCTATCACTATCTAGTCCTTAATAGGGAAGCGGAGCAGATAGAAGCCAGACATGCGATTTATCAGGGGAACAAAATGGACGAGCAGAATGCCCGAATGCATAATTGCTTCAAAACTATGCTTGACGCCGTAAAATATAAAGCGTTGATACGACGCGCATTAGAAAAATAAAAAAGCTGTCCGAGAAATCGGATGGCTTTTTTATTGGCAAGGCGGGGGTATGTTTGAAAATTTTGGCCTGCCTTGCGTCGTATCGACGGGGGAGTTTTCTTTTTTTCTTATCATTGATGAAAAATTAAGGTAAAATGGCAAACATTAAGAGAAATAGGGCGATTAAGGCGCTAAATGACTATATTTGGACGTTGAATCATAAATGTAGTTCTGTCACCCAAATTAACCGGGAGCTGATCCTTCAATATTGCCGTTTTATGGTGATGGCCGAAGAAATCAGCCAAGAGATAGCGGCTGCGCAGGATGATGTCAAAATCACCGCATTGAAAAATAAAATTATCCTATACAAGGAATATAACAAAATTGCGCTGAATCTGTACAAGGTACTGCGGTTCAGTGAAATCAAGGATGAGCTGGCGGATTATGGTAACCCATATACCCGGATTCTGAATGAGGCGGAGAAAGATGGCGACTTTTAAGCGGTGTAGTAACTGTCACCAGTTATTCACTGGGAAAGAATGCCCCGTATGCAGGGCCAAAATGGCTGCGGCTTACCAGAAGAGGCGTCTGTGTATGAATGAGAGTACAAGACGCTATCATTCCCGCGTTTGGCAGCGGTGCCGCAAGGCTGTGATACTGAAGTATTCAGGCTATGACGTGTGGCTTCTAGGTATCGGTATCTGGGAAAAGTGTGATCCGGCATACGTTCATCATATTGTTGAAAGAGACGCCGCTCCAGATCGATTTTTTGATGAGGACAATTTGATCCCGGTAGGACATGCCAGTCACGAAGAGATCCATGTCTGGTATAACAACGGGCGCCGCAATGAAGCGCTCGTCCGTATTCAGAAGGGGAAAGAGGTGTACGAAGAAAGGTTTGGCCATGAATATAGAAGACGCAGTGAAACATCTGCACATCCCCCATGAACTGAATGAATTTATTGGAGATTACTATAAGGCTCTAGTCAAAAGGGCGGATATAGACCTCTTGGGCGAATCTGAATTTCGTTGCTTCGCCCGTTTTTTGGAAATGTATGCCAGTAGCAGGTATCAGTTCGCCGACAAAGCTATGCGGCGCTTATTCCAGTTCTTGCATATGCTGATTTATATTGATGAAGATGGAAAGCCCCGGCATTTAGAGCTATATCCGGTGCAAAAATTCATCATGTGTGGCATATTCGGGTTGAGGACCCCTGATGGTGGTTACGTGGTCAATACGGCGAACCTGTACATGGCGCGGCGTAATGGTAAATCTTTTCTCTTATCCGGTGTGCTTCATTACCTGATGGGGATGAGTAAATTCCGGAATGAATTGATTGTACTAGCGTCGTGCAAAGGGCAGAACGCGACCATCTGCTTCAATGAGTTCACGAAGTTTATTGAAAACGACCCGTATCTTGCCGAGACGTTCAGCAACGTCAACAAGACGGCCTGCTGGGCAAAAAACAAGAACACTGGCAACCGGCTCGACATGTTCCGTACCGGCGGGGGTGCGAAGAATTCCCTCGACGGCTATACCAACAAAGTAGCGGTCATTGATGAAGAGATGCTTTGTAATGAAATTATCCCGAAGACCATCCAAGATGGGCAGGCATATTTTAAGGACTCCCTGCTGGTGACCATGTCGACGGCGCAGTTTTCCGTGGGAAGTGACAACCACAAGAAATGGCTGACGCTTCGGAAAATGCTCTACGAGGATGCGCTGCCTGACAACGTGTTTCTATTTCTAGCGGAACCGAATCAGGAGGAGCTGCAGGCGAAAGAATTCGGGCAGATTACCACATGGGGAAAGGCGAACCCGGTATTGTTGTTTGAGGCAGACGGGTTTACGGTAAAGAAGCATATTAAAGAAAAGTATGCGCAAAAGGCGCGTGTGGCGTGCACGGAAAAAGGATTCGCCCTCCAGTCCTTCGTGACGAAACAATGTAATGCCTGGTACTCTGCCGAGGATCGGAGCCTGTGTTCCTATGATCAGCTAAAAGCTTGCGGCGTGGACTACGGCATGGAAGAGGTAATAACTAAAGGCTATATAGATTGGTACTTGGGCGTCGACTTATCTCAGACGCTTGACCTTTCCAGCGTTGTGCTTCTCTGCTTCGTTGGCGAAAGCAAGACGGGCAAGCTGCTGAAGAAAAACAGTCCGGCGGCGCGGCATCGGTTATTTATGCATATCATGTCGTGGATGCCAGAGAATAAACTGCAGGCGCATATAGAGAAAGACAAGTTCAGTTACACCGATTATGTCGGGACTGAGCTTTTTTTATGCAACGGGGCAGGCGGCGACAATATCGATACTCCGCAGATCTTCGAGCAGCTGGATACTCTGCGGGAAAAGAATGGGCTTCACTTCGTGACCATTGCGTCGGATCCGTATAACGTGGCGGGGATTCAGGATCGGCTGGAGTCTGTGTGTGATACCTTCATACTGCAGAATCAAAGTCCAAAGGCGCTTAGCCAATATATCGAAGCCTTCGGGCAATATCTGAAAGACGGGGTGCTCGCTTACCATCGCGGGCATGAAGACATATTCGAAAAAGCGGTGACAAATTCTCTTCTTGTTAGAAATCCATCCGGGTTCTATTCCGTGGAAAAAGTCAGCCTTCGGGCTGACAGCAATATCCGTATCGACCCCGTAGATGCTGCGATCACTGGATTTATCGCTCCGTATATTGATTTCAATAGTGACCTGCCTACGGGCGATGAGATGGTCGATGAATGGATGAGAGAGGTGGGAGGTACGAATGATTAGTATAAACCAGACAAAAGACTACCTGCGTATCCCTTACAAAGAAGATGACGGATATATCTATAGTGCCATTAGTCAGGGCTATTCCTATCTCCGTGATGCGGTGGATGACTTTGATGAAATCTATACCAAAGATTCCGTGTTTTCCGATAAATGCGATATGTGGGTACTGACCCAGTGGATGCCGAATGCGTATGATCGGCGCGAGGGTATGCTTACCGGCGTGGTAACAATGGATTACATGGCGCGAGCGATGCTGACGCAGCTTCAAATGTACAGAAAAGAGGAATGATGATGGACTTATTTATTACTGGTGCAATTTACGATCTGTCGACCCTTCGGGAGCGAATTGAAAACGCCGCAGAGGATGTGGTGCTGCATATTGATTCTCCGGGAGGCGATGCTTTCGAGGGACTGGAAACAGCGCACTGCATCGCAAACGCGAAGTGCAAGGTGACGGCGCGTGTCGGATTTCTTGCGGCATCCGCGGCGGCTATCATTGCTCTTGCGTGTGATGCGGTCGAAATTGACAAGAACAGCTTGCTCATGCTGCACAACTGCTGGACGATTTCTATCGGATCTAAAACTCAGCTTCGTAGTGATGCGGACGGCATGGAGGCCATCGATAAAGTGATGCATAACATCATCGACGAACATTGTGACAATGGGGATATCTTTGACGCGATCGAAAAAGGGGATGTGTATCTGACCGGGGAGGAAGCCGCTGCCACCTTTGACCACGTCTCTCTGGTGGCCACCAAGAGAAAAGACGGCATGGCAGCGGAGGCTCCGCTAGTGAACCTTGTGCAAGAAAACCGCGAATTGAGGAAGCAGGTAGAAGACCTGCGGAGTAAGAACGTGTATACCGTGCCTGAAAACTTGCAAGCGTTGATGGAGCAGGCGAAAGGAGTGTAGTATCATGTTTGACCGAATCAAGGCGTATTTTAACGGCTTCGCCGCGAACAGGAAACGGGACGGCCCAAGTGCGAGCGTGATTCCCATCGGACGCGGTCGCCGTGTAACAGTAGATGCGAACGGCGATGCCGTGTATTCGACATGCATAGAGACACTTGCCCGGCAGATCGCACAAACTCGATGGGGATTGTACGGGAAAGACCATCAGGAAATCACCCGACTGATGGCGGGATTCGAGGAAGTCTTGAACTTGCAGCCGTATCCCGGTATCAATGCCTATTCCTTCTGGGAGTACATGGAGAAGCAGCGGCTCGGGTGCGGGAACGCCTTCGCTTATATCTGCTGCGACGCTCTCGGCGCGCTGACGGCGCTGGTGCCATTGGATGCGGCGCGAGTTCGCATGTATTGGGATGATGCAAACATCCTTGATGGGGCAAGGCGCATTGTTTACGAATACACGGATCCAGTGACCAGCAGGACTTACACGATTCTGCCCGAAGAGATGCTGCACGTGAAAGCCTACTCGGCTAATGGCCTTGTGGGGCGAAGCGCCCTAGAAGTGATCCGCAGTACACTAGATGGAAATGCCGAAGTCGAAAGCGCGCTGCGGACCAGCGTGGAAAATGGATTTAGCGGGACCATCGTGCTCTCATATACTTCCGACCTTTCCGTATCCAAACAGAAGGTACTGCAGAAACAGGTGAAAGAGCTGTTGTCGAATACAGATAGCACGATCCTGCCTCTGCCCGCCGGAATGAGCGCTTCGAACATCTCAAATAATATCAAGGACTATTTCGACACGCTGAAGACCATCAACACGCAGGAAATCAGTAGTTTCTTTGGCATCCCGCTTTTCATGCTGAACGTGGTAGGCGGGGCAGGGACTGCAACGTTTTCTACTACGCAGATGACGTCTTTTTATAATAATACGATTGCGCCGATCGTAAACCAGTATGCGCTGGAGCTGACTATCAAGATTCTGACGCGTCGCCAGAGGCAGAAAGGTTTCCGGTTCGATATCTGCAATAACGTATTTGATTTCTTAGACGCGGGTGCAAAGGCTAGCGTGCTCTGCGCTTATACGGGCGCGGGCATCTTGACGCCAAATGAAGCCCGCATTTCTTTGAGCTATCCTGAAAGTGACGATCCGGCGGCGGACAAATTGAGCCAGCGCGGCGGGACTGGGCTTCTCGGGGACAGTGCAACAAACGAGGGAGGAGAAGGAAAGACTGATGATTCTTGAAGCTGATGAAAAATGAAGATTGGTGGGAAAGAGTACAAGGTACGATTTACCGTCAAAAGTATTTTCAATCTGGAAAAGGAACTGGACGAAAGCCTGCTGGTCACCTTAGGCAGGCTTCAGAACGGTGCGGCGATCCCGCTGCATACCGTATACTCCCTGCTTCGATGGGGACTTGCCGGTGGCGGGACGGTGCTTTCCGACGATAAACTTGATAATCTTTTTACCCAGCTCATGGCGGAAGGAAAGTTCACGTCGGCGTCTGTGACCCTGTTTAAGGCTATTGCTAAATCGGGAGCTATCGGCGACCAAAAAAAGATCATGGCAGTCAGAAAGAAGACATAAGTCCGTCCTTTACGTCATTCACCGATTTTTTAAAAACTTTAGAGCCTATCGCGCTTGGGGAGCTTCACCTGCGGCCGGAGCAGTTTGCGGGATATACCATGGCCGAGCTTGAGGCGCTGATCAATGGCTATATCCGCCGTTACCAGCACCTCGAAGACCTGTTTATTATCAACTGCACGCTGCCTGCTTACCGAGCGGCCTACGGCAATAAGGCGCCGAGCTATAAACAGCTCACTGCTCATAGAAATATGACGCAATACGCGAAGCGCCCGACCATTTGGACGAAGAGACCGAGGCATACTGGCTCGTTATTTTAGATGGAGGAACATCGAATGTTAAAAAGTCTTGAAATGAAAACAGAAATCAAGTCTCTGAGAGAAGAGATCCAGGCACTGATCGATCAGAAAAAGGCCGTGCCGGTTGAAATGCAGAATAAGCTGCAGGACGCACTGTCTGATTATGAAAAGCAGCTCGAAGTAGAAGCTGCTGCGAAGAATTCCAAAAACAAAGGAGAAAACAACATGGACAAGAAATCTTTTAATGCAGCACTGAAATCTTACCTTCTCGGTATTAAGAATGAAGATACCGCGAAATTTTTCAACACAGCTACTGGTCAGAACGGGGCCGTAGACGCAGATGGCGGCGTGCTGATCCCGTCTGAACTCCTCGACCTGAAGGAAAATAACGGCATCAACAACGACCTTCGCTCCCTGACCACTGCTATCTCTGTGGGTACCCGTTCCGGCTCCGTTCCGATCATCGACTATTCTCAGACTGTAACGTTGACCGATTTCGACGAAAACAACGCGATCGCGGAGACGAAGGCCGTATTCACCTCCACCAAGTTCAACCTGGCATCTAAGGGCGCTATCATTCCTGTGTCTCGCGAACTGTTGATGGACGCAAAGACCGATGTCATGGCGGTGATCGGAAAACTGTTTAATCGCGTCTATGTGAAGGCTGTTAATAAAGAAATTCTTTCCGCCGCAAAGGCAGCTGTTGATGCCACCGCTAAAACTGTTACCGCGGTAGCATCCAAAGAAGGACTGGATGCGATTAAGGCTGCGGTTATTTCCCTGCCGCTGGATGCGGGCGCTAATGCGACCATCGTCATGAATCAGAAGACCTTCGCTGCTATGGCCGTAGTCTCTGACAAAGAAGACCGCTACCTGCTCACCAGAGACGCGAACGGCAGCACCATCCGCCAGCTCGAAGGTCGTCCGGTCATCGTTGTGGAAAATGACGAACTGGGTGACAACACGGTATTGGTTGGCGATTTCCGCGCGATGTACCATATCGCTTACCCGGAACTGGAAGTAGCGGCAGATGAATCTGCAGGCTTCCGCAACAACTCCGTACTTGTCCGTGCTATCTGCAGATTCACCGACATCAACACCTATACCGCCGCCTTCACTGTCATCAAGCAGGGCGCTTGAAGTGTTCAAGAGAAATCCGGGACGGTTCACACATAAAGTCACGCTCTTGAAGCCTATGGCCCCGGAGCGAGATGAGCTTGGCGGGGTAAAGAGTGGCAGCTTCGCAGAGGTGAAAATGAATTACAGCTATCCAGTTAGGTCCGGGATCACACAGCTTTCTTATTGGAAAGGAGGCGCATGAAATGACGACAGAAGAACGGATTTTGCAGACAGTCACGGCCGGCAAGCTTCGCCAGCGCGTCACGATCTTGATTCCTTCCGGCTCTACCGACTCTTATGGCAATGAGCGTATCACCTACAAAGAGGGCAGCACGGTCTGGGCGTATGTCGAGAACCATGCATCGGAGATGTATGAAACCACAGCCGAGTCGCACATCATAAGGAAAGTGCTTATAGTGGTGCGCTATCGGCAGGATCTTAGCCCGGCGAGCCGCTTCAAAGTGAACGGCTCTGTCTTTAAGTGCATGGGGACGCCCGTCGATGCCTGTGGAAGGCACAAGCTGACCTACATGGAGTGCGTGACTGAAGACACCAATTTTTGAGGTGATGTATGCCAAAAGGGAGATATATCAACTTTGCTGCTTTGGAAGAAATGTATGGTACGGAAGTGGTCGAAGCGCTCCGGCGGCAGATGGAAATCGAAGCGGACAGGATCGTCCAGGATATGAAGTCGAGGGTGCCTGTAAGGACGGGGCGCCTTCGGGATTCTATCCATTGGCGCTGGAACAAGAATAAGACGGCAATCGAAATTTTGGCGGATGCGTCAAATCCAAAGAACGGGGTGAAATACGGACGGTTTGTTGAATTCTCCCCAAGGATCAACAAGCCGTTTTTCTATCCGGCCATGGATGCACACAGGGAAAGCTATCGCGAAGCACTCAAGGCTGCTTTGAGAAAGGCGATATCGAAAGGAATCAAAAATGGATCTAATTGAACAAGTGTTCTTTACACTGAGAGCCGACACAGAGCTGACGTCGCTTCTGGCAGAGGGAGAGAAAAGCATCCGGCAGGACATGACGTCCTACTCGGGGCGCTATCCCGTTCTCTGCATCCAGGTGATTTCCGATGTGCCCCATCTCTTTGGGGATGACCAGGAGCTGGCAAGGCGTGTTACTGTGCAGCTCTCTGCGTTATCCGAGGATGGATCGGACATGCCGGTTATCCAGCTGGTGCGTGAAATTATGGAGAACCTCGGATGGACGAGGATTAGTACGGAGCGGATGATGGACGGGAAGATCCGTGTATCGGCGCTCCGGTTTGTTATTGCAGAAAGTGAGGAAAAAACAGATGAGCAAGGGAGTACTGATCGGCGTGCGAAATTTGCATTATGCCGTACTAAAGACTGATGACAGCACAGGGGTGACCTATGAAACGCCTGTCAGCATTGCAGGCGTCAAGACAATCGACGTGAAGCCGTCGTCTGGGGTAAATACCCTTTACGGGGATGATGCACCTTTCGACATTGCCTCTTATCTCGGGGATATCGAGGTCACTATTGAAACGGCGCAGGTTTCCGTAAAGGACCTGGGAACGCTTCTGGGACACACCGTGGAAAAGGGCGTGATGGAGTACAAGTCGACCGATGAAGCGCCGTATGTGGCGATTCTCTTCGAATCGGTGAAATCCAATACGAAGAAACGCTATGTAAAACTTCTCAAGGGGAAGTTTGCCGAGCCCGAGGATAATTTTCAGGGGAAGGACAGTTCCGTCCATTGGAATACGCCAAAGCTCGTCGGCCACTTTGTCGTAAGAGAATACGACAATGCGTGGAAGCGCGTCGCCGATGAAGATGCTGAGGGATTTGAGGATACCACGGGTACCAAGTGGTATGCGAGTGTAGAGACAGCGGGAACCTGATAAGGGAGGATACATAGATGAACAGACCAACGATTGTGATCGGCGGTAAGACATACAAAGCGAAGATACCTAAAGTCAGGGCATGGCGTGATTTCATGGCCTTTGAAACAGGCACAGGGGAGATTCCGGCGGAGGAGTTCCTGGATAGGATGGCCGAGCTCATTGCGAGCGTTTTTGATGCGCCCGTGACAGCCAAGGTCATCGAGGATGAGCTTCCGATTACCCGCATCCGTCCGCTGTACCAGGAAATTTTTCAATGGATCGTTTCTCTCGTAAACCAGAAGATGGCAGAAATCCCAAACGGGGAAGCGGGGCAGGCGGACTGACACTTGCCCCGATGGAAGCCGTATTGGGATGGCTGGAGTTTCTTCATGCCCGCTACCACTGGACGGAAAGCGAGCTGATGGACACGGATCTGCTTTATGCATTGAGCCTCATCGTCATCAAAGAAAAGATTGAAAACTCGCCCCGCCTGACACCGATTGATCAGGCGGGCTTTTTCTAGGTAAGGGGGAGAGATTGTGGCAAAGGGTGAAACTGTGGCAGCGCTTTATACCAAGCTGGGGCTTGACCTGTCGTCCCTTTCAAGCGACTTTGCCCTGGCAGGAAAGACGGTAGACCAGGCGATCAGCCGCATCAACCATGAGAACAAGAAGATCCGTATCGAAGCGGACATCGACCTTTCCAAGCTGGACGGGGCCAAGGACAAGGCGAAATCCATAGATACAAGGGAGCAGGCGCTTATCCGCCAGCTTGACCTCCAGCGGCAGAAAATCAGGCTGGTCGCGGCGGCTTACCGGGAAATGGCCCAGGCGAAGGGCGTGGACAGCGCAGCGAGTGCCCGCCTTGAAACAAGGCTCCTGAATGAACGGAAAGCCTATGCCAATCTCGAAGTACAGCTGCGCGCTGTAAGAAAGGAGCGGTCTGCCCAGACCTCGATTGCCGGGCGCATGGTAAACAGCGTTGCCAATGGCGCAGGCGCCATGTCGGTCCTGGCACAGGGGGCAGGCGACCTTGGCCTCCTTGGCTTCATGTCCGGCCCCATCGGAAAAGCGGTCGGCGTCACGACAGCGGTCAGTGCGGGGCTTATCGCCATGGCCAAGAGTGCCATGACCGCCGGAAACAACATTTACGGTCTTGCGCAGAGGATGCATACCACGAATGCAGAAGCCGCCAGAATGAACATGGTATTCAAACTGGCAGGAGCGGATGCAAGGGCTGCAGTTCCTGCCATCATCCGTCTGGACAAAGCTATCCAGAGCGCAGGGGAAGACGGCAATGATACAACGCGGCTTCTGTCTGCCTTTGGGGTTGTGATGAAGGATTCCGCCGGAAACCTGCTCCCGGTCAATCAGCAGCTGACTGCCCTTGCCAAAGGCTACAGGAATGCCGCAGCGGCCGGACTTGAAAGCGAGTTCGTTTCCCAGCTCCTGGGAGCCCGCGGGGCTGAGCTTGTGCCTGTGTTGAAAGACATGGCAGAGCTCCAGGAACGGGCGGCCAAAATTCCTACCACTGGGCTTCTCAACCCGGATGAAGCGCACAGGATGAATATGGAATGGAACGAGATGAAAGTCTCCATGGGGCAGCTCTCCGGTGCTATCGGGGCAGCCTTCATGCCTGTTGTATCCGATCTTATGCCGGACATCAATGAAGCCATTGAAACACTCGTGAAGGGTATCAAGGACAACAAGTCGGATATAGAGTCCGTGGTAAAGACCATCGGAAGCATCGGGGGTGTTGCGGTAGATGCCTGCAAGCTCGCAGGCGAAGCCTTTGACGGTCTTGGTATCAACATGAAGAATGCCGGAGCCGTTGCGAATTTCGTCAAAACTGAGATCAAGGACTGCCGGGAAACCCTGGCGGATATGAAAGAGACACTGGGAGATACAGCTCTTGCGGACGGTATCAGCAGGCTCTGGAATTGGGCGATGGCTGACTACATGCCAAAGGACGCAGAAAAGCCTAAAGAGCAGGAAGCAAAGAAAAGCTATGCGTCCCAGTCCGCTGAGGAAACCCGCCGCAAGGTGGAAGAAGCCATGGCGAAGGCGAAGAAGGCAGCGTCCGGCGGCGGGGCAGGCCTCACGAATGAAATCTACAAGCTGACGCACAGCGACCTTGAGAACCAGCTTCATGATATTGACCTCAAAGCGGAGAAGCTGAAATCCGAAGGAGCTAAGGAAGCCGACATCGTAAGATACACGGAAGCGGCCAAAGCCAAGGTCATGAGGGACTTCAATGAAGGGACTCTTTCCCAGATTAACAAATCTTGGAAGTCCGAGCTGCAGAACCGCCTGGACGATATTGACCGCGAGAAGAAAGCATGGATCCAGAAAGGGGTGGATGAAGTCACAGCCACCCGCTGGGCAGAACGCGAAAAAACGAAAGCCCGGCAGCAGGAAGCACTTTCCATGCTGAAGGAGAACCGCCAGTACCTTGAAATCATGAGACAGGCCATGGCGGGGGAGGGCGATACAGAGACCAAGATAAACAATGCGAAAATGGCAGTCCTTATGGCGATGCGTAAAAAGTACGGCATCCAGAATGACATGACAAGTCCGGAGGAAGTCTCCCGGTTTGCCGAGCTTATGAACAGCGTCAAGAACAATCTGGTGCCGGGGCTCGAAACCGACCTCTGGGCAAAGCGCCTAGGGGAGAACACCATTCCTGTTTACCGCGGGAGCGAACTTAACCGTGACATTCCGGGATTTACTGCCAATGTTACCATCCAGGGTGGTACCTACATGGATGAGAGCGGGATGAAGAAGATGGCGGACAATGTGGCTGATCGGATCAAGGTTGTATACGCCGATGCTGCGAGAAGATCGCAGCTTGCTTACGGAGGTGCATGATGGCACTGAAACTCAGGATCGGGGATGCGGCGGCTTTCCGGCGGCCGGAGGACTGGAGCATTACGCCGGACGACCGGCAGGAAAAGCACCAGACGATAGACGGCGTGGTCGTGGAAGACTACGGACATGTGGACGCCGGGGATGTGATCAGCTGCACGGTCATTCTGGCATACAGGGACTATGAGAAAGTGTACAACTACTGGGTGCAGCGAAAGAAAGTTACTATTGTGGATCACGCAGGAAACACATGGGAGGATATGCGGGTCGTCATCAAAAAGGACAGCTACGTCGAATATCACGAAAACTATCACAGGCTGGAGCTTGAGTTCTGGGGAGCATAAGGAGAATGCAGCATGGCAAACTATTATCATATTTATACGAACAATCCTGGCGCGGGGCTTCAGGACGGGACCGTGGTTTCGGAAAACGGTCTCATGACGGCGCCTATTTCCGTGACGCTGGATGCGACGAAGAATGAATCGAAGGTCATCAAGTGCGCCATCCGGTGCGAGAAAGGCTATGAGAGCAGCGGTACCTCGTTTATCCAGCCCTATCACTATGACGGAACAAATTATACGCCGACTGGCGGCAATGTAGGGCGCTGGCAGGTGGCGAAGGATCTATCGATTTCCGGGCAGGCTGTCATCAAGGTCACGGCCAATGCCTCGCCGGGGGATACGATCACCGTAGGCGACGTAGCGCTGACGGCAGGAACGGATTTTTCTGTCGGGAGCAGTATTGAAGCGACGGCCGGCAATATCGCGGCGGCCATCAAGGCAAGATCAGAGCAGTTTACGACAACTGTATCCGGCGCGTTGATTACCATCACTGAAATTTACCCGGGAGGCGGCCATACGCCTTACATCAAAAACATCACAGGCCCCGGCAGCGGATCGGATGCCAAGGCTGCCACTCTTTCCTGCTCGCAGACGGATTCGCGCTCGAGCTTTGCCGCGGTTCCTGAGCAGATGGCTCAGCAGGGCGTCTGGGGGAGCCAGATCAGCATTACGGATATCATACGGGATAAGAATGTCATCTTCTGGATCAAGGTCAGCTCGTCTTCGGAAGAAGCGCCTGAAAGGGACAGCAGCACGGTCATCCATACGGAAGTCGTGGTGCAGGCGGTCTAAGGGGGAAAAGATATGGCTTACAAGTATGTGAATCCCGGCTACGGAGAATTACTGGACCGTGCCGGTACAACTGTAAACGATACAAAAATCAATGCGGCAAACGGGGTGGCATTTTTCAATAACAGCGATGACCGATCGGTCACCTTTCCGGAGCCACTTACCAACCTGTGGATCAAGCTCTCTATGGAGAGGGCGTATGTTTCCGGGATTATTTCAGTGACGGGGACGGGATGGCCGACGGGGGTACGCCTGGATGAAAGCGATTATATCAAGGTCATTTTCAGCGGGGATAAAAAAAATTTTACCACCAAGCATGCAGACAGGGCATCGATTGATTTCATCATGCATGTGCGATCCGGCGTCAATGACGGCATCATCGAGGTCTGGATGAACGGGGACAAGGTGGCTGTCCGTCAGGGCAACTGCTATGATGGAAAGCCGTTTAATGGAGTATGGCTGAAAACAGAAAGCGAGAAGAACTATTTCTTCAATGTGATTATTGCCGACTATGACATCAGCCATGAGGAAGTTGTGACAGCCAGGCTGACCGAACCGGAGGGTACATGGAAGGGCATCGGGGCGGCGCAGGCAGAGGCCTCCGATGTCAATCAGGTGCTGACGCAGAAAATTGATACGGATGACCTGGAAAAGAAAATCCTGGCCAGAAGTGAAAGCATCTGCATCACTGGCGTCACACTTTCTGCAAGGGATATCCATTTCAACTCGGACAAGGTCAACGCGCTGACAGGCACCGTGAATGATGGTGAGAAGGATGTGTACAGCAGCACGCAGAAAATCTCTGGGGCCAGCATGGTCTACGGCATGTCGTACATCAAGGATATGACTCTGGATGAAGTGAAGGCTGCGAGCTTCAGTTTGAAATCAGCGAAAGTGTGATCCTATGAGCGCCACCAAATCGCCGCTTGATGTGTATGTTACGCATCAGCCGCCGGATACATCGAGGCATGATCCGCCCCTTGAAGTCTTTGTGACCTATAAGCCTGGGATCAGGGTTTCCCTTAACGCCGATACCGACAGGAATGCCGCCGGATGGGTAAAGCAGAATGCCGATACGGCAAGAAAGATTGTGCGCACGATAGGGAGGACGTATGTCCATTCGGATACTGTCCGGCGGGCCCAAAACCATATCTTTTTGAACGCGGATGCCAGAAGACGCCTGGTGTACCAGCTTGAGAACCAGGCAGATACGGAGATGTTTGTGAAAAGCCGACAGCGGGCAGACAGTGATACTGTCCGCCGGCTTCCCTATAGCGCCAAAGGTTTGAATCCATCGGAGATTTCCATCAGCCTGGTACGCGGGACATTGTCCGATACCTTCCAGATGGTGACGCCTTATGATCTTCCCCTTGAATCAGTCATAGAAGGAAAACTGTTGGATTTTCCCTACCGCTTCCTTGTGTATGAGACAGGCGGAACCGGGCTCATGAGGACGGTCACTGGGATGTATGACGTGGATAAGCTCCTCTATACGCCGTTCAATTACCAGCTGCATACAGCCAATGCGACAGCCAAAGACCATGCGGAGAAGATCGCTTCTATTTTGAAAAAGAAGCTGGTTATTGCTATTGACGATTTCACTCCGGAATCCACTTATGAAGGAATCGGGGCTACCATACAGAACCTTGCCGGGAGCCTCTTTGGATGGATGGGAAACCTGCCGCAGAGGTGGATCAATGTGTTCATAAGGAACGATACGCTCTGCATCATCCAGAGAGGGCACGAGGCAAGGACGATAGACATCACCGATACAAAGCACAGCCGGCCTGACATTGACAGGAAGCTCGTGCGGTCGGTCTGGTCGGGGAAAGGCAGCCATACTGCCCGCGGGGGAAGCATCACTATAGAACCGCTGGGGTTTACCGGAACGATCAGTTTCAGCGGATCGTCATGCCGCTACCGATACGGCCTTCTGGTCTATGAGTCAAACAATGGCGAAACAGTTTCCTATGACTACGACTTCGATGATTATCTTCGAAAGAAAGTGACTCATACCAAGGAAGGTGAAACCATTACAGTCACCTATGACTACTCCATCTCTGCGGCGGGGGAGAAATTTCTTGCGAAGGAAACAGAAATCTCAGCAAAGCCAAAGAAGGGCAGCAGCGCTTCTGACGAGGGAACCATAGCGTGGACGAAAAGGGAAACCCGCCATTCGTACATAGGAAACGGATGGTATGGCACGCGTGTGTACGTAGATGATGTCTATCAGGGGTCATCGGTGGGAAACGGCAAGCCGGGAGGCAGAGCCAACCGCTATGTCATGAACCAGTCAAATCTGGGACTCGGCGGGAAGTATCCTTCCGGGGTATCGTCAGAAGGAGCTGCTCTTTTTGATACGGAGTTTCCTGTCAAAGGCGATGCGTTCTTGAAGCAGCTCACCAAAGACATCGAATGGCTGAACAGAAAGACGGAGGAACGCATATCCATGGACATCTGGCAGTATCCGCATCTCATAGACTTTACGGACAGGATCCGCTATGAGGGGCATGACTACTATCTGGAATCCAACCGCGTGATACGGACTCCTACGGAATTGAAGCAGACGATAGAGATTGTGAGGTGGTACTGATGTATGGACTCGCCGGGCTGCGTGAAGTCTTGCTGCAGAAAAATTTTCAGTCGAAAACAGATAAGGCAAGGGCACAGAAAGAAGACACTGGCATTTTACGGGCGCGGGTTTCCGGGGACTATGCGTATGTGAACGGGCGGGGATACCGGTATACGCTCGCCGTAGACATCAACATCCACAACGGGCAGTATGTCTGGTGCGAGCTATGCGGAAACCAGGCTGTGGTTGTTGGGGCTTAGGAGAGACTAAATGGAACGTGTACAGATTGTCCGAGGGGAGAACGGAGTGTTCTGGGATGCCAGAGGAAGAAGGCTCGTTACGATGGGAGACATCAATCCGCGGGCGGGGGACTGGGTATGGACGAACGGCACTACGATTTACGGGCACAGAGAAGCCGGCTACACGCCCCCTGTATTCTCAGGGCAGCCGGAGCCGGTTCTCCCTGTCCCCTTTTTCTCTTACCAGGATGGCACCTACAGGGTCATGGATCTTGAGGCGGATGGAACACTGGGGGACTTTGTCTCGTTCACTTATAAAGACAAGCCGATTCTGGCATATGTGGGAGATGAAGAACATGCCTATGGAGGCATATATGGCAATGGAAACGGGTACGCCTGGTACAACCTTATCACGGGAGACTTTTTAGGATATTTCAGGCCGGAGGATGCCTGCATTGCAGAAAATGGCGATCTTCTTACGATAGAGTCTGAAGAAAAGAGTTCCCGGTATAACGCAGGAACCGTAGAGTCAGAAACCTATCAATTCAAGGCGGGTATTTTCTTTGAAGAGGCAGGTGATTATGACTCTGAGGAGCCGAAAGAGGTGAAGATAATATCCGGCATGTATTGTAAGAAAAGCACAGCAACGCCATCCCCTTCCTCATCGGTAAAGGGAACTGTGGTCTTAAGGCGGAACGGGAGGGTAACTCAGACAATAGAACTTGATCCGTATATGAAGGAGGCAGGAAATGAGGCGTTCTTTCGTGCGTCAAGGATCCATGATATGAATGGCGGGCGCGGCGACGGGCGTACTTTCATTTTTCACTGGGATGGTAGAAATAATCGCATCCAGGCTGGGAAAATACCAAGGCCGGCGCCTGTATTAAAAAGCATGTCTGCAGGTGCAGATAACCTTAAAATATATCCGGATGGGAGCTACATGGGATATGTATATATTTCTGCCTCCGCATTGGCGTATCCGGTCGTTGAAACGGAAACAAACAAATCTTTTGTAAGTATGGATCCCGGAGAAACGCCGAGGGAAATGGTGAAAGATTTCTTCACAACCACTGTAAGTCTAAGCAGGATTACAGGAATCGGACGGACGGAGGGCGAGTATTCCTATAGTGTATCGCATTCCGTATCAGGTGCGTTTTATGGTGGTGCCGTAGCTAAATTGGGTCCGCAGCCTGAGCCGAAGATGAGCATGTTTAATCCGCTTCCCGGTCATCGCCTTGCTGCTACGCGTTATACCGGAAGAGCGTCAACGATTGCTGAGATTGCAAGCTTTGAAAACTGGGTGATACTCTCGCTTAATTCCATTGGTTATACCGGTCTTGTTACAGGGGACAGCCGCGTGAAAAGGATCCGGAATGAAATCAGGGATGCGAAGATGGGGCCGGTAAGCTCCGAGCAGGATATCCTCGCCAAAAAGCCCATTCCAAAGGAGTATGACATCCGGAATGGGTTCAAGGTAATGCTTGACCTTTACGACGAGTCGCATCCATCAAGCGTCAAGGCACTCACTTTGATCGGGCCTGACGGGGAAAAGGTGGTGACAATTGAAAACAGCAGCAGTTGGTCGTTCTTTCTCTATAATTGGGCGAAGATGATTGCGTGCCGTCTTGACAAGGACCGGTATGCGGTGATGATCAGCCAGTCATACTATCCCCTGTTGATTATAGACAAAGGAAATATCACAGCCGCCGGAAACGGTTATGCGCTGCAGTGTTTCAGCCTGGTCAAGTTCAGGAACAGAAGCATCCTGGGAAAAGGTATATGGGATTTGTGCGGGGGCAAGGAGGGACGATGAAATGCTAAAAATTACAGAAAACAAGGTGCAGCTGACGCGAGGCGATACGGCGGTCTTAAAAACTTGCATACAGGTGACACAGGGGATGTAATTATATGGATTGGATTATAGCATTAGTACCAGAAGCCATTTATGGCCTCGGTACTTTTTTAATTGGTTTTTTCTGGCGGAAAAGCCAAGATAATGCAAAACACTATAGAGCATTAGAGAAAGGAGTAGAAGCCATCTTACTATTGGAACTCCGGCGGATTCATGAGCGCGGAGCACGGCAAAAATGGCTTTCATATGCAGACAAAGCGAGCGCTGAACACATTTACTCCAGTTACCACGGGCTGGGGGGCAATGGACAAGGAACAGCCATTTTGAATGATATCCGAAAACTTCCATCAAAATAAAAAGAGGTGATAACGTGAAGTATTTGAAAATGTTGCTTTATGAAAATGATGAGCTGTCGCTGACACGAGTGATTGCGGTGATCGGCTGGCTAGCGTTCCTAGCGGTGTCTGCTTACTTGGTATATACACATCAAAAATGGGATAACTATGATACATTCGCCAGCTTTACCGGTGGTGGCGGTGCGGCTACGCAGGTTGTAAATAAGCTGATAAATAGCAAATACAACAGTGCTCCGGGCGGGTATGATAGCAAGAGATAGGAGGTAGAGATAAATGCTGGTAACCGATTTAAGCGATTGGAATGACCATATCAACTGGTCACATATGATTGACGAAGGTGTAGAGGGTGTTATTGTAAAAATCAGTGAAGGGCGCACGCTCTCTGAACTTCACGGCAAACACATTGCGGGAGCCGCTGCCCGTGGACTCCCGTGGGGCGTTTACTGCTACACACACGCACAGACCACAGAACGGGCGGAAGAAGAGGCAGCGGTCGTCATTGGCGCACTGGAAACTTTAGGATACGGCGCACCGCCCTTGGGAATTTGGATCGATGTAGAAGCCCCAGAGACTATCGGACAGGATAGGGAAGATGTGACCGCCATCTGTAGTGCGTTTATTTCTGCATGCAACGCCGCCGGCTACAGCGCTGGAATCTATGCGAGCCTCTCAACATTGACAGACTGCATCAACGTTAATGATCTAGCCGACTATGTGCCGTACTGGTGCGCTCAGTATGCCGAAAAATGCGACTTCCTGGATTATTACCCTGACAATAGACTTGCAGGGTGGCAGTTCACAGACAGCTACATTGTAGATGGGAACACTTACGATCTGTCAGTTTGGTACTAGGGAGGCTCGAAATTGTGGAGGATAAAAAACAGAAGCTGTATGCTGCTGCTCTTGCTTGCGTTGTGCTTCTTGCCGGCTTTGCGTGGTTCCTCTGTGCAGGCCGAAGTGATGTATCAGATATCAGAAGGGGAGCTCAATCAGTTACAGAACAACTTGACCGAGCTGAAAGCGGACAGCGGGCAGAAGCAGAATCTCTTGACCGAGCAGCAGAAGCAGCTTCAAATAGTCAACGAGCAGTTGGAGAAATCCAGAAAATTGAACGAAGAGACGCAGACCTCATTAGCGGAAGCGAGGAAATCCTTCAGCGAGTACGAGAAAGAGGCGGAACGGAAAATTGAGACTAAAACTCGCCAGCGTAACCTCTGGATTGCAATCTCGGGTGGTCTGCTGTATGCATTGAGTAAAAAGTAGGTGGGCGCATGATCGATCTTTATCAAGGTGACTGCTTAGATCAGATGGACAAGGTCCCGGATCATACCGTGGATATGATCTTTACCGATTTACCATATGGAACAACTCATAATGTATGGGATAAACGCATTCCATTAGAAGAACTTTGGAAGCACTATAAACGTGTTTTAAAATCGGGGGGGGTAGTACTGTTATTTTCCCAGCAGCCATTTACCACAGATTTGGTAAATTCCAACCGCAAATGGTTTCGCTATGAGTGGGTCTGGCAGAAATCCCAGCCAGTCGGTTTCTTAAATGCTAATAGAATGCCACTTCGTTCTCACGAAAATATAGTGGTATTCTACGAACACCTTCCCACATATAATCCGCAAAAAACGCCGGGCAAACCATATACTGCAAAGGAGAAGCGCTACACAACAAGCTATGGACGCTTTAAGCTGACCCCGACCATAAACCGTGACGGGATGCGATATCCTCGAGACGTTGTGACATTTTCGAGCGGGAATAGCGTTGGCAAGATCCACCCGACAGAGAAACCGGTTGACTTACTGGAGTACATGATCCGCACTTACACGGATGAAGAAGAGACAGTGCTGGACTCATGCATGGGGAGCGGCTCCTGCGGCGTCGCCTGTCAGCACCTCGGACGCGGATTGCGGATGCTGTGAAGCAATAAAAAAAGATGTCTTGATTTGGCACAGTGCTAAATCAAGACATCTTTTTTTATTTTGTAAAAATGCTGAAAAGTGCGATAAAATCGAAGAAAATAGCTTTTCCTTGCTCGACATTACATCGAATAAGGTGTATAATAAATACAGAATTAAGGAAGGGAGGTGGTCAAAATGAACAAGGAAGATATGAAATGGCTAATCCAAATGATGCTAATCATCGCAGTTCCAATACTCGTTGAGTACATCAAGCAAAAAGAGCTCTTCAAACGTCACCATCACCGCAAATGATTCAGACGATTAAAGAGCTGAGGTGCAAGAGGGCGAACGCCCTCTTGGCAACCTCATTATATCACATGGAGGTAGTAAAATGAAATTCTATGATTTTATCGCGTTGGGACTTTGGATCACATCACTGTCCTTCGTCAATATCAGTAAGGAATTTATACAAGGCGCAGTTACGGCGGCAGTATTTTGTGGTTACGTAGTGTGGAGAATCAGAAAATGAAAATCATCGATGAAGTGATGACGACAGCGGAAGCTGCAGAACGTTGGGGAATTTCTGCGATCACAGTAAAGCAGGCGTGCTCAGGACAAAAGGGGCTCCCGCCTCGTTTCAAAGAAGGCGAGGAGTTCCGCAAGTCCGGCCGCACATGGCTGATAACGAAGGCAGGCATGGAGCGCCTGTATGGGAAAGAAAAAGAATAGCTGGGCGCAAAGTCGGGCGCAGTTGGCGGTCCGAAAGTTCCCTAAATGAGAATGGAACGGCATAGAAACGGCAGAAAATGCGACGGTATCTGATTCGCCGAATTTCATATAATTTATCATTCTCATTTGAAGGTCTCCGGAACCAGGTGTCGAGAGTTCGAATCCCTCTAGACGCACCAGAATTTCTCCGATCATATCGGATAAAATAAAATTCGTCCAGTTACACCCATGAAGGTGGGGTAATACATGGGGGAAATCGACCTTTGAGGAGGTCAGAAAGCCGAGGCGGTATGCCCCGGCTTTTTATCATGTCTTTTTCTTTGTCTTAGCAGCAAATCCCTGATTACAGTCCGATGGCTCGTCATCGTATATTTCCTTGGCTATGGTGGTTCCAAACCGTCTCTTTCTACTGTATTCTCCATGGTAAACATGCTATAATAATAAGACGTTTCATTTGAATACATCGGACAGAGACAGGGGTTGCGCTTCAGGATGCGTAGTGCTTATTAAGATCACTGCGCTTTAGGATGCGCCGCGGATTTTCGCTGTATCTCACAGGTCTTTGACCGTGGGGAGCTCTGTACCGGCCTTTATATATCGTGAGGGTTTACCATGAAAATGTTTCGAGGACTATCGAACTGGATCGGTATGGACATGGGCTCGTCCCAAGTCCGTATCTACCGGGAGAATAAAGTGATCCTTGCTGAAGCGAGTACGGTCGCGGTGGATAACATCGACGGCCATGTACTGGGCTTTGGCACGGAGGCGCTCATTCATTACCACAAGGCGCCGGAGAATATTTCTCTGGAGTGGCCGGTACAGAATGGCGTCATCGCTGATTATGATATGACGAAGGCGATGCTTCGTTTTTTTATCCGCAAATCGCTTCATCATGCAGTGTCGCGTCCGACGGTGATGATCTCCATTCCGGGCGAGACGAGCTCGGTCACGCGGCATGCGCTGGTGGATGCTTTGATCCACGCCGGCGCGCAGCATGTGTACCTTCTTCCTTCGCCGGCGGCTGCGGCTATCGGGACGGGGAAGGATATGCTGGCACCGTCTGTGATCTTTTCTCTTGTCATCGGGCGTGATGTTGCTGATGCGGGGCTCTACAGCTGCGGAGGGATCGTCACGCAGGAGGGGATCCCTTTCGGCGGGCATCATATCGATAAGGGGATCTGCCAGTATCTGCAGGAAAAGTATCAGATCATGATCGGGCTGGATCAGGCGGAGAAGCTGAAGAGTGAAGTGCTCTCTCTCAAAGCGGTGGATGGGCAGGCGACATTCACTATCCGCGGGCGCAGGATCCGTGATGGCGTGGAAGTGGTGGTGGAGCTTTCCACGGAGGAATTAAGACCGGTGATGCAGCGTATCCTGCAGCCTGTTCTGAAGCTTATCCGCCGTGTCCTTCGCGAGGCGAAACCGGAGATGGCGGGCGATCTTCTGAAGAATGGTCTGCTTCTTTCCGGCGGCAGTGCGCTTCTGGACGGGCTGAAGGACTGGCTCGCCGGAGAGCTTCATATGCCGGTCTTCGTACCGGCTCTGCCGGGGGAGGTATTGGCCGTGGGCTGCTATCAGGCTCTTGGCATGTATAAGGATCTGCCGCTTCTCATCGAGAACGGTGAAAAATATTACGGAGGCGCTTGATCGTGATTTTCTTTGGCAGAAAAAAGATGGCCGCCGCGGTCGCCCTCTTTGTTTTCATGGGCGCATGCGGCTGGTTCTGGCGGCATAGGGAGTACATCCCTTTCATTTCGCAGCCGCTCTCTATCGGTGCAGCTCCTTTCAACTATACCGCGAGCAGGACGGCGCTTTCTTTCACCCAAGGGCTTGACTTACTTTCGGGCGTGTGGGAGAACTGGAACGAGCTGGATGCGCTCCGGAAGGAAAATGAAAGTCTTCGCGCGGAGCAGGCTCAGTACAGTGAGATCCTTGCGGAGAATATCCGACTGAAGAGTCTCCTTTCGTTCAAGCAGGGCTATAAACAGTACCACCTGACGGGGGCTTCTGTCATCACCCGCGACTACGGGGGATGGACACAGACGCTGGTCGTGGACCGCGGCAGTGACAGCGGCATCAAGAAGTATATGCCTGTCATCGTCCCGACGGGCCTTGTGGGCTTTGTGAGCGAAGTGTATGAGAATTCCGCACGTGTGCAGCTCCTTCTGGATCCGCGTACATCGGTGGGCGGTATCGTTGCACGTCCGGCCTCGCGCGTGGTGGCGATGGTTTCCGGAAACAGCAGTGAGCCGGGCAAGCTCTCTTTCGTGAATCTGCCGCGTGAGGCTGATGTCATCAAGGGGGATACCATCGTGGCATCCGGCTATGGCGGGGTGTATCCGAAGGGGATGGTCATCGGTACCGTCGAGCAGGTGGATGTCGACTCCATCGGCGGCACGCAGGTGGCACGCATTGTTCCGGCGGCTGATTTCTCTCATCTGGAAGAGGTCTTCATCATCACAGACCATATCCAGAGGGTGACGCCAGAGAGTATTCTGGTGAAGCCGCCGAAAAAGGAACCGCCGATGAATCCCAATAAACATCAGGCAGGTGAGAAGGAATGAGCGGCTATGCACTGGCTTTTTTGAGCTTTCTCGTTTTTCTTGTGCAGTCCTCGGTGATGCCATTCTTTTTCTCGGGGCTGCATCAGCCGGATCTGTGGCTGGTCGTCATCGTCCTTGCGACATTGATCTTTGACAACAAGACGGCGATGACGCTTGCGCTCGTGGGCGGGTTCCTTACGGATCTTGTGACGGGAAATCTTTTTGGACTGCACCTCCTGCCATACCTGGCGATTGCAGCGCTGTATCTCGCTTTGGGGAGGAAGCGCTATAACCGTCACTGGTATATTTCGCTTTTTGCGATGACGCTGGCTTCGCTCCTTTATGCACTGCTGTCATGGCTGGTGCTTTTGGCAGCCGGCAGCCAGGTCTTCTCGATTTCTTATATCCTGTACTTTGTGATGAGCACCACCTTCATGAATGGAGCAGCCGTGCTCTTTCTTCACAGGCCGCTATGGGCCATGAAACGGGAGGGAGAACCGAAGTGGTGAATAAGCATGTGCCCTCGATTCTCAGTGGGCTTTTGAAAAATACCGAGGAGTCCCGCTATGCACGTATGATCTATGCGGCGATCTTCCTCCTGCTCGTCCTGGGACTGCGTCTTTTCTATATGCAGGTCATTCAGGGCGGGTACTATAAAGAAGAAGCGGATGGGAACCGCATTCGCTATCTTCCCATGCAGGCGATGCGTGGTGTCATGTATGATCGGAATGGCTTGATCCTTGCGGGCTCGCGCTCGGCATACAGCGTCGTCATGCCGGTCGATCGCAAGGGGAATACGCTGTCGGATGAGGCGCTCAGCCGCCTGTCGCAGCTTCTTCATGTGCCGACTGCCGATATCAAGAAAAAGATCGAAGACAATAAGCTGGCCTTCGGAGCGATCTATCTGGCAAACGATGTCGGCATCGATGTCGCGACGCAGATCGAAGAGAAGAAGGATGAATTCCCCGGGATCGAAATCGAAGTGAATCCGCTGCGCGTGTATCCGCTGGGGAATGCGGGGGCGCAGGTCCTTGGCTATGTCGGCGAAGCAGGGCCGGATGACAGGGACGCGGAAGGAAATCCGTACACGACCACGACACTGATCGGTCGTGCGGGCCTTGAGAGCCGCTATAACAATTATCTCGAAGGCAAGAATGGCACAAAGACGGTCGAAGTCAATGCATCGGGGCAGCCTGTCCGCTATGTGGGCGGCACGCCGTCTGTCACAGGGAACAGTGTGCGTCTGACGCTGGATGCGAATCTGCAGAAGGCGGCAGAGGACGCGATGGAAGCACAGGTGAAGATGCTCGTCCATGGCGGTGTCATGCCGACGGGGGCTTCCGCGGTGGCTGTCGATCCGAATAGCGGAGCGATCCTCGCAATGGCTAGCTGGCCGAGCTATGATCCGAACCGCTTCAGCAAGGGGATCTCTTCGAAAGACTGGAATGAGATCGTCAATAATAAGAATCATCCGATGCAGAACCGCACGATCCAGTCGATGTATCCGCCCGGATCGCTCTTCAAAGTCATCACGGGTGCGGCAGCACTTGAAGCGAAGGTGACGACACCGGAGGAACGCATTTTTGATAACGGCAAGCACTGGCTCGTTGATAAGAGAAACTCTGAGGGCGAGGCCTTCGGATGGATCAATTTCTATGAAGCGATCGAAAAGTCGGACAATGTCTATTTCTATGAAATGGGACGCCGTGCAGGCATCGACCGCATCTCCCGTATGGCGGAGGAATTCGGTCTGGGAAAAACGACAGGCATCGACCTTGCCGGTGAATCGGACGGCAATATCGCAAGCGAAGCCTACAAGAAGAAAGTTTTCAAGCAGGACTGGTACCTCGGGGAGACGATGGATGCCGCGATCGGACAGAGCTTCACGCTGACGACGCCGCTGCAGATGGCGATGGTATACTCGGCGATCGCCAATGGCGGCTTCCGCTACCAGCCATACCTTGTGAACCGCATCGATCAACTGGATGGGACACCGCTTAAGATCTTCTCACCGGAGAAGGTGGGGACGCTTCCGGTATCTAAGGATACGCTTGATGCGATCCACAAAGGACTTCGGATGGTCATGAGCAAGGATGGGACAGGCGGACAGATCTTCGAACATTATCCGATCTCGATCGCCGGTAAGTCTGGTACGGCGGAAACGAATGGTCTCGATAACGGCTGGTTCGTGGCATATGCGCCTTTCGACAAGCCGGAGGTCGTGATCCTGTGCATGTTCGAGCACAGCGGCTTCGGCTCGGAGTCCGCGGCACCGGTCGTCAAGAAGATGATGGATGCCTATTTCCATATCGGAGATTATTCGCCGGCAAAGCTGAAGGCAGCGGATGAGGCAAAGGCAGGAGGCAAAAAGAATGGCTGAGATCGTATCCTTTGCTTCCGGTAAGGGCGGCGTGGGGAAGACGCTCCTCACCGCTGCTCTGGGGATCTTCCTCTCCCGGAAGGGGAAGAAGGTGCTCCTCATCGATGGGGATATGGGCATGAGAAATATGGATCTCGTGCTGGGGCTGGAAAATGAGTGCTTCTATCATGTGATGGACCTGGCGGAAGGCCGCTGCTTTGCGAAGGATGTCATCCTGGAAGTGAATGACCATTTGGATTTCCTGCCGGCGGCGCAGAATGATACATGGGAGACCGTCTTTCCTGCGGCGATGGATACCGTGCTCGAAGACGTGGAGGACAAGTATGACTACATCCTTCTCGACTGTCCGGCAGGGCGAGGAGAGGGCATCCGCTTTGCGGAGCATCTCTCGGATCATATGTTCCTCGTCGTGGCGCCGTCCTGGGCCTCAAAGCGGAATGCAGAGCGTCTCATGACGGGACCGCGCAAGCGGTACATGACCTATGTGCTGAACCAGTTCTCCCTATCGGGGGATACGCAGATCTCCTTGACGGATATGCTGGAGACGCTCGATGAAGAGTCCGTCTCTGCCATCATCCCGTATACGGAGGAGGCAGACCGTCTCGCGCATCAGGGAGAGCTTTCGGATTTTTCCGAAAAAGGGGCGCTCGGAGAAGCACTCGCTCTTTTCTGGAAATCGTACAAAGAAGAGAAACAGATCCCGCTTTCGCGCTGGAAGAAGCTGCTTCGGAGAGCGGAGGCGGAGAATGCGCGGGAGAAGGCACCTGTGAAGACGGCGCCGGCCGGCCTTTCCTGGCACTCGGGCAGCCGCTCGTATAAATGGCAGAGGAGGAGATAGCAGAATGAATCTCATTCGATATTGGCGGCGCATCGACAGCACGCTGCTGATGGCTGTCCTGGGCCTTGGCGTCATCTGTCTTCTGATCATTGCGAGTGCCACTCATGCGAATATGGATGGACAACCGGGGCAGTATGACTTCGTCATGAAGCAGGGGATCTTCTTTGTCGGCGGTCTTATCATCGCCGGGGGCTTGCTCTATTTTGACTACAGGAAACTCTATCGATTTGTACCCATCCTCTATGGCATCAATGCGATCCTGCTTCTGGTCGTCAAATTCGCCGGGACGAGTGCGCTCGGGGCGCAGCGCTGGATCCAGATCGGCCCTTTCACGCTGCAGCCTTCCGAATTTGCAAAAATCATCATGATCATCTGTCTGGCAAGGCTCATGGCGCATGACAGATCCGGCTTCCAGACATGGAAGAGTCTTCTGCCTGTCGCAGGGATGATGGCACTTCCGACACTTTTGATCTTCATCCAGCCGGACCTTGGTACGAGCCTTGTCTTCGCGGCCATCACCTTCGGCATGCTGTATATTTCCGGGCTCAAGATGCAGCTCGTGAAACGCGCTTTTCTTGCATTCGTCGTGGTCTTCCCGTTCATCTGGTTCTTTGTCCTGCACAGCTACCAGAAGATGCGTATCCTTGTCCTTTTCAATCCGGACGTCGATCCGTATGGCTCCGGTTACCACGTCATCCAGTCGAAGATTTCCATCGGCAGCGGCGGTTTCATCGGGCAGGGCCTTTTCGAAGGCACGCAGAGCCAGCTGAATTTCCTCCCGGAAAATCATACTGACTTCATCTTCTCCGTCATTGGGGAAGAGCTGGGCTTCGTCGGAGCCATTTTCGTTCTCTTTTTATTCTTCGTTCTCTTATACAGGACACTTATGATTTCCCGCTCTTCGGGGGATGCCTTCGGCAGCCTGCTCGCTTGTGGGATCTTTTCCATGTGGCTCTTCCAGATCTTCATCAATGTCGGCATGACCCTCGGCATTATGCCTGTCACCGGCATCCCGCTGCCTTTCATGAGCTACGGCGGATCGGCTCTTCTCATGAACCTTCTCTGCGTCGGGCTTTTGATGAATATCTATTTAAGAAGGAAGAAATTAATGTTTGATTGACTGGGGATTAGGGATTAGTGGCTAGGGATTAGGAGTCTCAAGTGATTGGAGACTGGAGACTAGTGACTGGAATGCCAGCTCATGACATCGCCATTATTTATACTTCGCGGCGCTTCTATATTTTTATGCGCCGTACCACAACCCTGAACCCTGAACCCATTGAACCAATACAACCACAAACCTGTAACCCCATTTATTTTAGGAGTATCAAATGAACCGTGTAACTATCGATCCCGTATGGCTGATGCATATCCAGAAGCCTGCCCGCTACATTGGCGGAGAGTGGAATAGCGTGGTGAAGAACCACGATGAGATCCCGGTGAAAGTGGCGCTGGCATTCCCTGATGTCTACGAAGTCGCCATGAGCCATCTGGGACTCAAGATCATCTACAGTGTCCTGAATGCCAGAGAGGATGCGCTGGCAGAGCGCGTGTATGCGCCATGGGTGGACATGGAAGCGATGATGAGAGAGAAGCATATTCCTCTCTTTTCTCTTGAAAACAAATGCCCGGTCAAGGACTTCGATGTACTTGGCTTCACCATGCCGTATGAAATGTGCTACACGAATATCCTGAACATGATCGACATGGCAGGCATTCCTGTCTGGGCGAAGGATCGCACAGACGAGGATCCTCTCGTTGTCGCCGGCGGCCCCTGTGTATACAATGCAGAGCCGGTCGCTGATTTCTTCGACATCTTCTTTATCGGAGAATCCGAAGAAGCCATCGGAGAGATGGTGGATATCGTGAAAGCATGGAAAGCGGAAGGGAAGCCTGGTGGCCGCAAAGAGGCGATCCGCCGTCTCGCTCAGATCGATGGCTGCTATGCGCCGTCCCTCTATGAGGTCTCTTACTATGAGAATGGCGTCTTCCGCAGCATCCGTCCCATCGACGAAGCGGCCCAGTTCCCTGTGAAGAAGCGTGTCATCCGTGATGTCGACCATGTCCACATCGATGACAAGCCGATCCTCCCGCATATCGAGATCGTGCATGATCGTGCCGTTTTGGAAATGTTCCGCGGCTGCAGCCGCGGGTGCCGTTTCTGCCAGGCGGGGATGATCTACCGCCCTGTGCGCGAGAAGAGCGAAGAGAGACTGCAGGAGATCGCAGATACCCTGATCAAGAATACGGGCTATAATGAGATTTCCCTCATGTCCCTCTCTTCGGCAGACTACTCCTGCCTGCCCGAGCTCGTCGATCATCTCTTGGAAAATTTCAAAGACAAGCGCGTGAGCGTCAGCCTCCCGTCGCTGCGTGTCGACAGCTTCTCCATCGACATCGCGAAAAAGATCCAGCAGGTCAGAAAGAGCGGTCTTACGCTGGCACCGGAAGCCGGTACGCAGCGCATGCGCGATGTCATCAATAAGGGCGTCACGGAAGAAGACATCATGGGCGCCTGTGCGAATGCCTTCAAAAATGGCTGGAAAAAGGTGAAGCTCTACTTCATGATGGGTCTTCCGACGGAAACGGATGAAGACCTGAAGGGCATCGCCGATCTGGCAAATCGCATCCACGAGCTCTATCATGAGATCAAGGGGCGTTATGACCTGCGCATCACCGTCAGCGTCTCGAGCTTCGTCCCGAAGCCTTTCACCCCTTTCCAGTGGATGCCGCAGTGCAGCGTAGAGGAGATCGAGCGCAAACAGCAGTACCTGAAGAGCCTTTTCACAAACCGCCATATCAAGTACGCCTATCATGATGCGAAGACCGGCTATATCGAAGCTGTCCTCGCTCGCGGCGATCGCAAGCTTTCTTCTGCGATCTACACCGCATGGAAGAAAGGCTGCACCTATGACAGCTGGACGGAATTTTTCCACTTCGACGTCTGGATGGACAGCTTCCGGGAATGCGGTATCGATCCCGACGAGTACGCAGCGCGCATTCGTGATTTCTACGAATGTGAACCATGGGATCACATCGACAGCGGTGTCACGAAAGACTACCTCCTGAAAGAATGGCGCATGGCTGAGAAGGGGATCCTCACCCATGACTGCCGCCATCAGGCCTGCAATGGCTGTGGTGTCTGCCCGATCCTCGATGTGAATCTCCTCGATCATAAGGTAGAAAGCAAGGAGCCGAAGCGTGTCTTCACGTATCGTCAGCCGAAGGCGGGGGAGTAGCTGTTTAGTGGCTAGGGATTAATAGCTGGTAGCTAGTGACTTAGTAGCTAGGGATTAGGAATTAGGAATTTTCCCTCTTACCATTTCTCCATACTATCGGTTTATGAAATCGATACGAAAGCGAGGTCCATCGGGCCTCGCTTTTTACGTGTTATATTTTTCACGTTCTGTTTTGGGCAAACAAAAACCGTCATGACCATTTCCGATCATGACGGTTTTCTTTTGGGATCGGGTATAGCGGAGTAGCGAGAAATGTGAGGCAAACTTCCTAATCCCTAGCCACTAATCCCTAGCTACTAGTCACCAGTCACCAAGCCTCAGAACATATTCAGGATGCCCTTGAAGCCATAGTAATTGGTCGGCAGGAAAGCATCCACGTACTTGGAAACACCGACAGGCTCCGGTGCGGTGAGGAAGAGAAGGAAGAGGCCGAGGACGGTGAAGCCGATCGCGATGAGGCTTGCCTTGCCCTTGCCGGACATTTCATAGTAGCCGAAGAGACGCAGGCCGAGTGCGCCGAAGAAGGTGATGCACATGCCGGAGAGGGAGAAGACACCGAAGAGGATATTTGCCATCAGGAAGCCGACATAGAAGACCGGCAGGAAAATGAAAGGCAGATTGTATGCGATGCGGGTCGGGTTCACGCTGCGGCGCATATCATCCATCCAGTCCGCCATATCGAAGCCGAAGAGGCCGAGCGGGATGAAGGAGAGCAGGATGACCGTATCCCAGATACCGGAAAGTCTGTCGCGGTCCTGTCCCAGCCACCATACGAAGGCGCAGAGGAAAAGGCCGACAGCGCCGCCAAGAGCATAGTACCAGGCAGCGGGGATGAATTTGACCGCGATCATAGAGACGGTGGTCAGGAGGGAACCGATCACGATGTACTTGGTGAGTTCTCCCTTTGAAAGCTGTCTGTCCTCTGGGATCTCCGACTTGATCTGCGCGAGGATCTCCACCATGAAGAGTAGGAGGAAGATCGCCAGAGCTGCGAATGGATACAGGAAAAGAGAGATCACGATCAGCAGGACGGGGACAAAGACACGCATCCCTTTGAAGACCTGCAGCTTCTTGAAATTCAGCTTACGTTTCTGGGTGTAAATGGTGAGGCGCATGAAGACCAAGTACGTCAGCATGATGCCTACCGTTTCCATCGGTTCACTTCCCATGTAGAGCAGCGCACAGAAAACGAGCATTGCCATATTCGCTCCGGTAAAGCGGCAGATCAGCGTACTGAAAATGCCAATGTTCAGAAAGGCCACTACGGCGTCAACAAAATTCAAAACATCCATCTCCTTAATAAAAAATAGAATTATCTTTTCTAGTATATATGGTGCGCGGGTTTTACGCAAGGGAGGTTGGGGGATTCGTGACTGGGGACTCGTGACTAGGGATTAGGTCATTCTCTCGCGTTTCCTTAGAACCCTATCCGGCTCGCTATGCTTGCCATCTTCCCCACGCGGGGAAGTATAGTGCGGGGAAGCGGTATTCTCGTATGTCGCGCTTTTGCATGACCGCTGAGCAGCCTCTTGAAGAAGGGGCGCGCCGAAGGCGGAGGATAGATCTGCCCCGCAGGGGCAGCCTTCTACGGGAAGGAATGAAAGGGAATGTGGGGTGAGCGGCGATCGGGTGCTCTCGTAAATCGCAGGCTTGAGACGGTTGTTCTCTCACGTTTCCCTAGAACCCTATCCGGCTCGCTATGCTCGCCACCTTCCCCATGCGGGGAAGGCTATGGTTCGGGGGATAGTGTGTATTCTACCTCCTTCCCTTGGAAGGAGGTGCCCCGAAGGGGCGGAGGTTGGCTCCGCAGCGGTATGAAAGGGAATGTGAGAGAGTCCGTTTTCCCGTATCGTCATCCCGAGCGGAGCCGAGGGATCTTTTTCGGCTACGGGTTTCTTTTTTCCTGTGTGAATCTGTCTGTATGAAACACCGTAGTGTCCAGTTCATATGGAGCATGGCGTTTCCCGTTATCCGTTGTTCTCGCATCCTTGGCTTGACCGCGAACGGAAAAGATTTCTCGCTTTCGCTCGAAATGACGATATGGGGAAAGCGGTATTCTCCTTTCTCATCCCTAGTCCCTCGTCCCTAGCCCCTAGTCACTAGTCACCAGTCACCAGTCACCAGTCCCTAGTCACCAGCCGCTAGCCATGCATCCCTCTTGCATCATCTGTTATAATAGAAAAGTAGAAATATATCTCTTCAGGGCGGGGCGGAATTCCCCACCGGTGGTAAAGATCTTCTGAGCCCACGAGCTGCAGATGTCCTGCAGTAGATCTGGTGAGAACCCAGAGCCGACGGTTAGAGTCCGGATGAAAGAAGAGTGGTAGACTTTTTGGCTGTCCACCTCCCTGAAGGAAAGGAAGGTGGATTTTTTGCGTATCGATGAAGACAGAAAATTCATGAGCCGTGCGCTGGAGCTAGCGGTGCGCGGCATGGGACATACCCGTCCGAATCCGATGGTCGGGGCGGTGCTCGTAAAAGATGGCCGCATCATCGGCGAGGGCTGGCATGAAGTATATGGCGGGCCGCATGCGGAAGTGAACTGCTTCGCTCACGCGACAGAAGATCCGAAGGGGGCGACGCTCTATGTGACGCTCGAGCCCTGCTCGCACTATGGGAAGACGCCGCCGTGTGCTGACCTCGTGGTGGAAAAAGGCGTTGACCGCGTGGTCGTCGCGATGGAGGATCCGAATCCTCTCGTCGCCGGCAAGGGGATCCGCAAGCTGAAAGAAGCGGGGATTTTCGTAACGGTCGGTATCATGGAAGAGGAAGCGAAGAAGCTGAATGAAGTCTTCCTGAAATACATCACGCAGCACAAGCCCTTCGTCCTCTACAAGGCTGCGATGTCTCTGGATGGCAAGACGGCTTGCCACACGGGGGACTCCCAGTGGATTTCCTGTGAAGACTCGCGGGAAGAAGTACATGTCCTGCGCGGCTGCTACAAGGGCATCATGGTCGGCGCGGGGACGATCCTTGCGGACAATCCGCAGCTTACCGCCCGCACGGAGGGGATGATCGATCCCGTCCGCATCATCGTAGACGGAAAGCTCTCCGTGCCGCTCAAAGCGAAGGTATTTCAGGAAGAGGGGGAGAATATCATCCTCACCACGACGGCCTCGGATGAGGGAAAGCGCAAAGCGCTCTCAGATATGGGCGTCGATATCATCATGACGGACGGCGAAGAAAAAGGCAGTGTCGATCTCGAGGCCGCCATGACGGGTCTTGCCCTGAAAGGCATCGACAGCATCCTCTTAGAGGGCGGCGCGACGCTCGCCGCGTCTGCCTTTGATGTCGGTATCGTCGACAAGGTACGCATCTATACCGCGCCGATGATCATTGGCGGCGTCTCTGCGCCTGGGCTCATCGGCGGTGAGGGCGCACCGACCATCCCGAAGGCCATCCGTCTCCGTGACATCCAGACGCAGATGACGGGGAAGGATCTCGTCATCGAAGCGTATGTAGAAAAAGAAGCCAAAGAAGAAAAGGCAGAGTCCACGCGCCCGATGGACGTCGACCTGCTGAAGAGAGAGGAAGAGCCATGTTCACAGGGATCGTAGAGGAGATAGGGACGCTTCGCAGGATGAAGCCCACAGCATCTTCCTGCACGCTCACCATTTCTTGTGAAAAAGTCCTCGAGGGGACGAAGCTCGGCGACAGCATCGCGGTGAACGGTACCTGCCTCACCGTGACGCGGATGGATACGCACTCTTTCGACTGCGACGTCACGCCGGAGACGCTTTCCCGCACGTCGTTTTCCATGGTGCGCGTCGGCTCGCCCCTGAATCTCGAGCGTGCGCTCCGTCTCTCGGATCGCTTGGGCGGTCACATCGTGCTCGGCCATGTTGATACCACGGGACGCCTGATCTCCTTCATCAAGGACGGAAACGCGGTGAATGTCACGATTTCCATCGAAAAGAAATGGATGAAATATATCATAGAAAAAGGCTCTGTCGCCATCGACGGCGTGAGCCTCACGGTCGCAAGGCGCGAAGCAGACCGTTTCACGATCTCCCTCATCCCACATACGGGGGAGAAGACCATCCTTCTCGGGAAGCACCCGGGAGACCCGGTGAATGTCGAGTGCGACTACCTGGGAAAATATGTGGAGCAGCTCATGAAAAAGGACACGGAAGAAGGTCTCACCATGGGCATGCTTGAGACACTTTCTGGAGGAAACTATGGAATTTAAATTTGACCCGATTGAAGATATTTTGGAAGAGATCAGGCAGGGACACATCGTCATCATGCAGGACGCAGAGTCCCGCGAAAACGAAGGTGACTACATCTGTGCCGCAGAATTCGCCACGCCTGAGAATGTGAACCGCATGGCGTCCGAAGCGAAGGGCGTCATCTGCATGCCGATGTCCGAGGAGATCGCAGAATCCCTGTACCTGGGACCGATGATCCGGCACAATACAGACAATCACCAGACCGCCTTCTTAGAGTCCATCGACTACAAAGACTCCGGCACCGGCGTCTCGGCCGCTGCCCGCTCCATGACAGCCTTGGAAGCCATCAAAGACGGCGCGAGGCCGGAAGATTTCCGCCGCCCGGGGCATCTTTTCCCGCTGAAAGCTCGCCGCTGGGGCGTCCTCGAACGGCAGGGCCATACCGAAGCAACCGTCGACCTCGCCCGCCTTGCGGGGCTCAAGCCCGCCGGCCTGTGCTGCGAGATCATGAATGAAGACGGCACCATGGCCCGCCGCGAAGACCTCTTCCGCCTTGCGAAGGAAAAAGGCCTCAAGATCGGCAACATTCAGGAGCTCATCGAATACAGGAAAAAACATGAGATCTTCGTCGAACGCATCACCGCCGCCAAACTCCCGACCAAGTACGGCGACTTTGAGATCTACGGCTTCGTGAACCGCATGAATGGCGAGCACCACGTCGCTCTCACCATGGGGAAGGTCGATGACGGATCTCCCGTCCTCTGCCGCATCCACTCGGAATGCCTCACGGGTGACTGCTTCGGATCGCTGCGCTGCGACTGCGGACAGCAGCTCTCTGCAGCCATGCGCCAGATCGCCAAGGAAGGTCGCGGCGTCCTCGTCTACCTGCGTCAGGAAGGCCGCGGCATCGGCCTCATCAATAAGATCCGCGCCTATGCCCTGCAGGACGAAGGCTATGACACCGTCGAAGCGAATCTCAAGCTCGGCTTCGCTGCCGACCTTCGCGAGTACATGACCGGTGCGCAGATCCTTAGAAATCTTGGTGCGGTCCACATCCGCCTCCTGACAAACAACCCGCAGAAGATCGACGACGTCAGCGAGTACGGCATCACCATCACAGAGCGCGTCCCCATCGAGATCGCGCCCACCAGAGAAGACGAATTCTACCTCAAGACCAAGCAGGAAAAAATGGGCCACATGCTGAAGCTCGACCAGGACATCGTAGAACCGAAGGTATAGGATTTTAGTGGCTAGTGACTAGTGACTGGTGACTGAAATGCCAGTTTCGGGGATTTCAGTTTACAAAAATCGGCGCATCGGCCATATATTCGCGGCGCAGCCGCCACAACAACCCCGAACCCTGAACCTTGAACCTTGAACCCTAGACTTTACCATTTACATAATATGTTACATATACCCAAAGGAGACTTCCTCATGAATATCATTTCTGGACTTTTCAATGAAAGCGACATTCGTGTCGGCATTATCGCTTCCCGTTTCAATGAAGTCATCGTTTCCAAACTCATCGACGGCGCAGCCGATGGTCTTGCCCGTCACGGTGTCGATATGGACAAAGTCGACCTCGCCTGGGTGCCGGGCGCCTTCGAGATCCCGCTCGCAGCGAAGAAAATGGCAGAAAGCGGGAAATATGATGCCGTCATCTGCCTGGGTGCTGTCATCCGCGGCGAGACCGATCACTACGAGCACGTAGCGACCGAAGTCACGAAGGGCGTCGCTATGGCTTCCCTCTCCAGCGGTATCCCCGTCCTCTACGGTGTCCTCACCACCGACACCATCGAGCAGGCCATCAACCGCGCCGGTCTCAAATCCGGCAACAAAGGCTTCGAATGTGCGATGGATGCACTCGAAATGGCGAGCCTTTTCAAAAAGCTGGAAAAATAAAAATCATATAAAAGCAGCCTGTCGGTTTTCATCGGCAGACTGCTTTTCTATTGCCTGTTTCCCTCATACAGATACAAAATATGATGAGAGAATGTTTCTTTTCGGCTTGTATATTGCTGAATTTCTCTTCGCTTTTTCTCTATTTTTTGTTACAATACAGGTAGAAAGGCGGTGATGCCATGGGACGATTCAAACAATGGGAAGAGCTGACCATCCAGGATAATTTTCTTTTCCAGAAAGTCATGCAGAACCAGCGGATCTGCAAATACCTGATCGAGAAGATTTTGGGCATCCGGATCGAAAAGATCACATTTCCAGAAGGCGAAAAATCCATAGACAACCGCTACGACAGCAAAAGCATCCGTCTGGACGTCTATGTGCACGATGAAAACGGCCATGTCTATGACATCGAGATGCAATGTACGAATGGCAGCGAAGGGGAACTCCCCAAGCGGACCCGCTACTATCAAGGCATGATCGATATGGACGAGCTGAAAAAAGGGCAGTACTATACAGAGCTGAAAGAGTCCTTCATCATCTTCATCTGTACCTTCGACCCCTTCGGCGAAAATCTCCCCATGTATACCTTCCGCCATCGCTGCATCGAAAAGGAAGGTCTGGAGCTGGGGGATCTTTCGACAAAGATCTTCCTGAACGCGAAAGGCGAAAGTGATACTCTTGACCCGGATATAGCAGCCTTCTTGCGCTATGTGGACGGGAAAGCAGCAGAGGGTGCATTGACGAAAGAAATCAACGAAGAAGTGATCCGGATCAAAGAACATAAAGAAATGAGGCGAGAATATATGACACTTTTGATGGAACTCCAAAAATATAAAACCGAAGGCATGCAGGAAGGGATCGAAATCGGCATGAAGCAAGGCATGGAGAAAAAAGGTAGAACAGTGATCATGAATCTGCTCAAACTGAACATGCCGATCGACAACATTGCTGCTGCGACAGAAAGTCCGATCCCGTATGTGAAAGAAATAGCGCGAGAAGCAGGATACTCCGTCTGAGAAGAAGCCACGAATGAGTGAGAGCAAAAAGTCAATAGAAAAATCCCCATGGGCTGCGGCATGTGTCATGCCATAGCCCATGGGGATTTTTCTTACAAAGACATAAAAAAACATCCGGAAAAGGCTTCCCACCTGTGCCCGATGCAGGCGGAGCTCGGAAGCGGTGACGGTCGTCCATGAGCACCGAAGTGCAAGAGGGCCTGTGCTATCGTCGGAACCCGGCCTCGCAGAGGACAGGGAAGTGGAAAAGCCAT
>ERZ857629.392-NODE-392-length-63545-cov-6.040983_pt1 | contig 63545 bp, 56 predicted proteins | sample MGYA00519700_ERZ857629 | MGnify/ENA primary metagenome ERZ857629 (study PRJEB31778, sample SAMEA3449351) | human gut metagenome | biome: human gut; feature: human-associated habitat; material: faeces | place: United Kingdom | collected 2010/2012 ... | reverse complement strand
CTACCTCCAGCATAATAATTTTCCCTCCTTATGGGGAGTTATATTTGTTACGCTTCTCTAACAGTTCCGACTCAACAAACAAGAATATATTAGGACTCTTTACAAATGTTCTACACATACGACCCACTGCTTGTAAAACCATTCGGCTAGCTTGCACAACTACACTCTTTAACTTATACAACTTGTTTAAAGTGAATTGGTCACTTCCTGTATAAGAACGAAACGCAAGCTTTAACATTTGGTCCTTTTCAGAATAATTCATTTCACCGTTCTCGTATAATTCCTCAATTTGAAACAACATCTGTAACAAATCATGAGATGTTATTGTCTCATCCTGATATGTATTTACTGTCATATTAGTTATATTTGCCAGATACAATGCATCGAAATCCTTATATAAGAATCTCTTGTCACCTTCGGTAAACTCTCCCAGTTGAACAACTTTTTTACCTTTCGGAATCTTATATTGTAAATTCTGTCCAGCACCTATAGTCTGATAAGATGACATAACAAATATCTTTTCTCCACATGACAATCGCTGCTGCAATTCTTCCTTATCCTGTTCAAAATTGTCGCTTTTCAAGAAACAAACACTACTATTACTCTGCCGAGTCTCCATCTGAGAGTATTCAAACAACTGCTGCAAAACGCCTTCATCCATGCCGGGATTGTTCTTTTTCGGCAATGCCATTCCCAAGTACAACATTGATTGAATATCTTCATTCCTATTAAAAATACACATTGATTGAAGTATATTGCAGTATCTTATTATCTGATATTCGTTATCTGTTCTTTCCCGTATTCCTGTACTTTTCAATCATCTTCCCAGCATAATAATACGCTACTTTTTTTACTGTCAGAGTATCTTTGGTTGGATGATTCTCAGACAACAATGGTTCAAGCTCTTCCGCTAAATTCTCTCTCATATTATTTTTCTTGTAGTCATGCGTTTCATATACCCCTTGCTTCTGGGATATATACATCAAATCATATTTTTGACTTTCAATTAACGTGCGACAATCAATTTCACTTTCATAATATATTGACAATTGTCCGGAATCTTTTTCAGATTTCTGTTTTTCATTTTCATCTACTAAACGATTTGACAGTTCTAAATGTAATTGCGGACATCTATGGCATTCCGATATATATCTAACATTTTGCTTGTATATAGACATAAGATTCCTTAAGCATTTAAAACCTTTTAAATCCTGTTTTGGATCTCCCATCAGCAACATGGGGATTCCCATTCTACTTAATTCTTCTATAATTTCTTGCATATGCTTATCTATATCCTGTACTTCATCTATACAGATTGCGCCGCAATATTTTGCAATTGCATTTTTAATGATTACTCTGCCATTCTTTATACTTTTTGTGTCCTTTGATTTTTTACATAACACCCATTTAGCATGTTCAGGAATTACTGTTTGGTGAAGTACATTCAACTCATCAAGTCTTTTAATCTTTGCATTTTTATACTTTGCATCTTGGGGTAAATCCGAAATAGAAATTTTTTCATATTTCTTTCCATAAAGTAAATGATAATACGGTTTTATTATTTCTCTATACAGAAATGAATGAATCGTACTCACTATTATATTTTCCGGGATTTGTATATAATGTTCACATAACTTTCTACGAATGCAATCTACGGCACTATTAGTAAACGCAACGCAAAATATTTTCTTATTCTCATCTATTTGATTACGAAGAAGTATTATTTTATCTGACATCTTTGTAGTCTTTCCTGCTCCGGCCCCCGCTATATTTATTTCCACTTTATAACACCTCTTCCTGCTCTTGAGAAAGAAAATCTAATACATCTTGAATATGTTTGGGCATTTGAAATCCTTCTAATCCACCACTAGCTAAATCCTTACAAATAGTAAACATATCTGATGCTTTTGCATTTTTCCATGCTTCTGTAAGCTGCTCAGCTGTCATATTACTCCAACCGAAAACTTCTCCATATTTTTCCTTCAAAATATTAAAGTTGTCACCAGTATTTACAATTTCCGGTTCTAAGGTATAATACTCTGTTGTCCTAACACATATTTCTTTATCATCATTATACTTATCATGTCGTTTCTTTGCATCAGGTTGGTCATCATAATCTCGTATAATGCCCAATTTGTTACCTGAACCTTCATTGATTTTTTTCCAAATATTCATTATTTTCTCAAATCCCTTATGGAATGATAGCAATTCAATCTCACTCAAAGATACTTGCGAGTCAATATAAGAGCGAATTAGTAATTCTTCTGATATTCCCTCAAACAAAACACATTTCTTAGAGAAAAAAAGCTTAAAAAGATCCAAATTAGGATTCTTTGCTAAATATGCTATATCTTCATCTTCTAATTCGTCAACAAACGAAAATGCTTTTCCCTTATGTAAAACCACCACATTTTTCAAATTCATTTTATTAATAAATTCAGTACTATGCGTGGAGTAGAATAACTGAACAGTTTTATTCTTATCTGTAAATGCTTTTAGAAAACTGACCATCAATCTAGTATTGTTAATGCATAAATGAGCTTCTGGTTCTTCAATCGTCAAAACATTCAGAGCAGTATCCGAATTTTTAAGGCTCAAATATCTCTGTGGATATTCCAATTTCATATACTCCATCCAAAGATATCCATCCCATATTGATAAGAAGTGATACATGACTATGGCGGAGATCATGAATCCTGATTTTTTTCACCCCAGATGCCTTACATCCTCTTTCCATCTCGTGTCCAAGATATGACTTTGTAAAACTGAACAATCTCTCACTCTCGTCTATCTCATAAAACATTCCAAGATAATCCTTCATCTCGTCACACAGAAAAGGCGGCAACGTAATTATACGATTACTTTTTGCTGTTTTAGGCGTTGTGATAATGTCCTCACCCTTTGAGCGATGAAATGTTTTATTAATTCGTAATGTCTGCTTTTCAAAATCAAAGTCGCTCGGTGTAAGCGCCAGCAGTTCTCCAGAACGGATCCCTGTCCAATATAAGAGTTCAAATGCATAATAGGAGCGTGGCTTGTCCATCATCGCCTCTGCAAATTTTAGATACTCCTCCTTCGTCCAAAATTGCATTTCCTTTGGAACCTCTTTTCCAATAGTTCCTGCAAGTGAAGATGGATTCTTAGGAAGATTGTAGTATTTTACTGCATGTGCAAATATTGCTGTAAGCTGCGCTTGAATCGTTCTTAAATAATCCTGAGAATATTTTTCTTCCTTTCCATCATCCTTAAAGGCTGCCAGAAGCTCATTCTGCCACGCAATCACATCTCTGACTTCAATTTCATCTATTTTTCGCTCTGCAAAATAGGGCAAAATCTTAGTTCTTATGATATGACTTTTTGTTTCCCAAGTACTCCTCTTCAATCGTGATGCCTTATCCGCTTCGTATATCTCATAGAAGCTACCAAAGGTCATATCCAGCTTCGCCTGAGACTTTAGCATCATCTCATGCTCCCAGGCTACTGCTTCTCGTTTCGTTTCAAATCCACGCTTTTGCGTTTGCTTTCGTTTTCCTGTAATATCCGTGTATCGGTATATCACACGCCACTTGCCGGTGGCATTATCTTTATAAACTGACATATTATCCTCTCCTTTCCGCTACTCTTTGCTATAGCACATTCTTTCATTAAAATAAGTCTTACTAACTCTTGCAGCGACTGTAATAAAGCCTTTCGCTTTCAATTCTTTATTAAGCTGTCTAACAATCTCATAAGCCTTTGACTTTGAAACTGATAATATATCTGCAACTTCATCCACTGTTAAAAATGTCTTTTCTTCCATATCCTCTTCGCCTCCTTTCATTGTAAATTATGTTCGTTGTATTCTCGTCCCCGTTCTGACAGGCAACCCTGCTCGGCGCTGTGCCATCCCTCGTACCTATCTTTATTTGTACTCAGGTGCTCGCTTCATTATGAAGGTCTTGGCGGTTTGTTCGGTTTCGTACACTCATTCAGTTTTATACTTAACTTTTATCTGTTAAGTATATGTGTAGTTATTATATTAACTCTTTTCAGTTAAGTCAAGACCTTTTAAATAAAAGATTAACTTTTTTATTTAAGTTCTTCTTGATTACATCATTTACAGGTGTTATACTACACTTAAACAAATTGATTTAACTATTATGTCAATGGCAACATTAACGGACAAAAGGAGGCAACTATGTTAGGAAAAAGATTACGATTATTCCGAACCAGAAAAGGATTAAAGCAGAAAGAACTCGGTGAAATGGTAGGCTTCATGGGAAAGACTTCCGATGTTCGTATAGCCCAATACGAAACCGAAGCCCGTACTCCAAAAGATGACCTGATTAAACAGTTAGCTGATATCCTTGGTGTTACAACCAGAGCAATCACAGTACCTAATATTGATTCCTATCTTGGATTGATGCATACTTTCTTCACCCTTGAGGATGAATATGGATTCCAAATAAGTAGTGATAAGGATGGACGTCCATGTATAACTCTCGACGAAAATCATCAGGCTTATGACCAGATAGCACCTATGCTTTTTGCTTGGCTTAGTCAATATTCCAAGCTTAAACAGGGAGAAATCTCCGAAAATAAATACGACAATTGGAGATATAACTACCCTAACATTGAACCAACCACTGGCTTTGTAAAGAATGCTATCTCTGACAAGCTGGATGCCGAGCTCCAGGATGCATTGTCAGAAGAAATGAAGAAACGAGGTCTGCTTTAATTCCATTTTCCAGTGGCAACAGACCATACAAGTAAGAGACAGATAAAAGAAGAAGACCTTACCAAAATTCCTTTCCAGTTTGGAAAAGAACTTCAGTAAGGTCTTCTTTAAATGCAATTAATATAATATTTCACTTAACACATTTGCGTTAGATTATGCTGCCAAATTGTTGCCAAAACTTAACACTTTTTGTTTGGAATAGGTGTAAATAAAGGCTCAATTTTCACAAAAGTTTATTCAAACTCTATCGTTCCGGGCGGCTTACTGGTAATATCATACATTACCCTGTTCACATGTCCTACCTCGTTGATAATTCTGCTGGTGACCTTCTGCAGCACCTCGTAAGGAATCTCGGCGCTTTCCGCCGTCATGAAATCGATGGTCTTTACGGCGCGCAGTGCAATGGCGTAATCGTAGGTTCGCTCATCACCCATGACACCCACGGAACGCATATTGGTCAGGGCTGCGAAATACTGGTTAATCTCCTTGTCCAGTCCGGCGTTTGCGATTTCCTCGCGGTAAATGGCGTCCGCATCCTGCACAATTTTAACCTTTTCGGCGGTTACTTCGCCGATAATACGGATACCGAGTCCGGGACCGGGGAACGGCTGACGGAATACCAATTTTTCAGGAATACCCAGTTCCAGTCCCACCTTACGAACCTCATCTTTGAAAAGATTGCGGAGGGGCTCGATGATTTCCTTGAAATCAACGCAGTCAGGCAGTCCGCCTACATTGTGATGGGACTTGATGACAGCGGATTCGCCGCCCAGACCGCTCTCTACCACATCGGGATAAATGGTTCCCTGAACCAGAAAATCCACCGCTCCGATCTTTTTTGCTTCTTCCTCGAATACGCGGATAAATTCCTCGCCGATAATCTTTCTCTTGCTCTCCGGTTCGGATACTCCCGCCAGTTTGTTATAGAAACGCTCCTGTGCATTGACACGGATAAAATTCAAATCATAATTGCCGTCCGGTCCGAAAACCGCTTCTACCTCATCGCCCTCGTTTTTACGGAGCAGTCCATGGTCAACGAACACGCAGGTAAGCTGGTCGCCGACTGCCTTTGACAAAAGAACGGCTGCCACGGAGGAATCCACGCCGCCGGACAATGCGCAGAGCACTTTGCCCTTGCCGACTTTTGCACGGATGGCTTTCACAGACTCTTCCACAAAGGAATCCATTCTCCAGTCACCGGAGCATCCGCAGATATTGCGGACGAAATTGTAAAGCATTTTCGCACCTTCCACCGTGTGAAGCACTTCCGGGTGGAACTGAATGGCATACAAACCTTTTTCCTTGCACTCTGCTGCTGCCACAGGGCAGTTTGCAGTGGTTGCCACAGAGCGGAAACCGGGTGCCAACTTGGAAATATAATCAAAATGGCTCATCCAGCAGATGGTATCTTCGGTCACATCTGCAAAAAGTGCGGAACTTCTGTCCACTTTTACTTCTGTCTTACCGTATTCACGGACAGTTGCCCTCTCCACTTTTCCGCCCAGCACATGGGTCATAAGCTGTGCACCGTAGCACAGTCCCAGTACGGGAACTCCCAGTTCAAACAAATCCTTGGAGCAGGTAGCCGCACCTTCCTCATAGCAGCTGCTCGGTCCGCCGGTCAGAATAATTCCCTTTGGTTTCATTGCCTTAATTTTCTCTAAATCAGTCTTATAAGAATAAATCTCGCAGTAAACATTGCATTCTCTGACACGTCTTGCAACCAGCTGGTTGTACTGACCGCCGAAATCAATGACTACTACCAGTTCTTTCTCCATGGTATTTTCCATTGGTATCCTCCATTCCAAAATGTACGCTCCGGCGCAAACACCGAAACCTATTCACTCTATCTACGATTATATGATAGCTCTATAGGGAAAGTCAAAGTATTTATGAAAAAAGGCACCCCCACCGTCCGGGGATGCCTCCTAAAACCGATTTATTTTACAATTTAAAGGTCTGAACAGCTTCCTCAAGCTGTTTTACGTTCTCCTGCATCCGCATGGTCTCCCCTTTCAGAGCTTCCGCAGACTGCATCTGCTGCTCCAGGAAACGGTTTACCTCGCCGGTTGCCTGTACGGTATGCTCGGAGGATTCGCCGATACCGCGGATTGCCTTCAATGCGGCATGACGTCCCACGTTCATTTCATCCACATCCTTGGAGATATTCTGCATATTTCCAACCAGTGTCTCCATCAGACCGTTCATCTGGTCAAACGCATCAATGGTTTTCTTTGCACTCTCCATCTGATTGTTGGATATGCTTTCCGCCTCTGTAACCTTGCTCAGCGCATTCTGGGAATAAACATTAATTTCCTCAATGATTTTCTGAATTTCTGCCGCTGTCTGACCGGAATTATCCGCAAGTTTACGAATTTCCTCTGCCACAACGGAAAATCCTCTTCCCTGCTCACCGGCTCTTGCCGCCTCAATGGAAGCGTTCAGTGACAGCAGGTTGGTCTGTGACGCAATATCCTGAATATCGTTGACAAAATCCACAATCTGGTTCAGTTTGTCAGCCAGCTTCACCACATGCTCCTGTACTTCCTTGGTTGCCTCTGCGGTCTGCTCGGACTGATTTACCATCGCCTTCACGGTCGTCATTCCCTCGTCAATCATCTTATGGGAATTGGAAACCTCGTCTATGGTAGAGAAAATACCGTGGCTTACGCTCTTAATCTGGACGGACAGTTCTTCCATCTGACTGTTGCATGCCGAAATTTCTTCGTTCTGCGTTGCGATAATGCCGTCGATTTCTTCTATCTGACCGCTTACATTTTCCGTCATGGTGCCAAGTTCAATACCGGATTCTCTTACCTTTTCACTGGAAGCCTGCACGGCGTCCTTCATATCGGAGACAGTTCCCAACAGTCCCCGCATCTTGGTAACGGTATTGTTCAGCGCACCCTGCAGCTTGCCAAACTCGTTATTGGAAATCTTCTCTTTCTTGTCGCTCTCGGTCAAATCACCATGGGAAACTTTGTTCAGTCTCTTAACGCTCCGTCCGATATTGACGGAAATTCCGGTGATAACCAGCGTTCCAATCACTCCGGCAACAATACATGCCAGCACTACCATAACCATGGTAATGTTTCTGATTGCATTGGAACTCTGTGTAATGTATGACTTCGGCACCAGTGCTACCATTTTCGCACCGGTAACGCCGCTTTCGGTCGTCATGTAAAAATACGTTTTGCCGTTGTACTTTATGTAGTCGGAAGTCTTGGTCCAGTCGATTCCCTGTACATCATTGATGGTAAAATCGGGATTGGTGCTGATTTCCGCACCCTCAGCCGTCACAAAGGAAACATAGCTTCCCTCGCCGAAATCCAACTGTCCTAACAGTTCTGCCACGGAATCATAGCTGACATCAATGACAACCACGCCTTTCAGGCTGCCGCTGTTAAAGCATCTGCTACAATAGAGAATGTAATTGTCGGTTCCCATTTTTTCGTCAATCAACGCATGCTTGGAACCCCACTGAACTCTCTTTCCTTCCAGCATTCCGGCATTCTCCGATGCGGCCAGCTCATCCACAAAACTGTCCATATCCAAATCGTTTCGCAAGTTTCTAGTGGTAATAACCACATCCGTGGAAACGGGAATGATATGAATGGCTTCAATCATTTTTGTGGAAGTCTGCTTCACATTCAGATTTTTCTTAATCGTCGTTTTCGCCTGCGTCTGCTTTGTGGAATCGTTGTCGTAACCGCCCAGTGCAAATGCTGTCACGGTCTGATCCTGTGCAAGCTCCATGGCAATAGAGGAAATGGTCTGCATCGCCTCATCTAACGACGTCATGGTCATGTTAAGCGCAGTCTCGGAAGATTTCTCATAGTTGTCAGTCAAACCTTCTGACGCCTTGCTGTAGGAAATCACACCGATTGCCACACAGAACAAAATAGGAACCAAAAAGCCTATGATAAGCTGCACCCGGATAGGAATCCCGATTCCGGTTTTGGAGGTTTTCGCCTCAGCGCCTTTTTCTCCGGCGGCTTTCTGTTTTTTCTCTTCCGCTTTACGTCTGCGTTCTTCCGTTTTGGCTTTTCTGGCTTCCGCCTTTGCCTGTTTCATCTGTTCTTTGTTTTTCTGCTCTTGTTCTTTGTCCCTTGGTATCTTCTCCTTTTTCTCCATAACAGAACCATCCTCCTTCTAGGTCATTCCAACAACACGTTCTGTTTTGCTTTTAGTATACCCTACTTTCCGTCAAATTGCTACCAGAATATACAAATTTTGTCATTTATGTACAAATTTTGTCTTTGAAATTGTCTGTTTTTCACAGAATTATTTTTGACACGTACTTATTTTATTAGTTCCTCCAAAACGCCGAAGGTGTATCCCATCTCCTCCCACTTTGTAAGCAGCTCATCTAAAATTTCTCCGTTGGTCTTGGAGGTGTTGTGTAACAGTACCACCGCGCCCGGATGGATTCTGCCCGTCAGCTTTTTAAATGCCTCCTCATGGCTTGGCTGTGCATCCACATTCCAGTCCACATAGGCAAGGCTCCAGAAAAAGGTGCTGTAGCCCATATCCTTTGCCATCTGTAAGTTTTCCGTGCTGTACTTTCCCTGCGGCGGACGGTAGTACATGGAAATGTCCGTGCCCGTGACCTCACGGAAAAGTGCAGATACCCCTTCCATCTCTTTCCGAAAAGATTCCACATCCGAAATTTTGGACATATCGGGGTGGTGATAGGTGTGGTTTCCCACGGTGTGCCCCTCCTCCACCATGCGCTTCACCAGCTCCGGCGCAGACTCCAGATAATGCCCCACCACAAAAAAGGTGGCATGGACGTTGTGCTTTTTCAGGGCATCCAGTATCCGCTCAGTGTTCTGATTTTCATAGCCACAATCGAATGTGAGATAAATCACTTTCTCCTGCCCTCCCCCGACATAGTAGGCATTGTATTCTTTCAGTTTATCGGCGGTTGCGTTACCGGTCGGCTGCGTTCCCTCCGCCCCGAATCCGAGTCCCCAGTTTTCTGTGGACAGCACGGCTGCGGCTGTGGAAACCGTACCGGCATTTTTACCAATCAGAATTCCTCCCATCAATAAAATTCCCAACAAAAGAAGCAGTGCAGGCGCTGTTTTCTTCAGCCCCGGCACTACCGCTCTTATACGTTCCAGTGTGATTTTTTCCATGGCAACTATTCTCTCTGCAAATCTCTTACAGAAATCATATGCAGAGTCTCATTTTCTCATACCAAAACCACAATATCCCCGAACCGTCTTTTACTCCCCTCTTCCAGCATCCGGAACCGGCGGAGAGTCTTTTACCCCGTTATCCCCAAATCAGCAGCCGGCGCCATCACTGCAAAAGAAGAATCCGTCCGCCTTAAACCCTCTTATGTTTCTCCACAAATACCGGGAAGGTGTCCGTTCCCTTCACTTCCTGTCCCACGGAAACAATGACATTCTTGTCGGAAATAATATATTCCAGTCTGGCTCCCGCTTCCACGACGGTATCCTGCATCAGCACGCAGTTTTTCACCTTTGCGCCCTTTTCCACCCGGACGCCGCGGAAAAGAATACTGTTTTCCACTTCGCCCTCGATATAACAGCCGTCGGCCGCCATAATGTTTTTCACTTTTGCGCCGTCAATGTATCTCGTAGGGTTGTCATCCCTTATCTTGGTGTAGATGGGATTGGGCGTAAACAAATCGTCCAGATTGGACTCTTCCAGCATTTTCATGTTTTCGTCAAAATAACTCTTCACGCTGGTGATTCTCGCCACATATCCCTTGTACAGATACCCCTGCACATTGAGCTTGCTCAGATTGGGAATCAGAATATCCCTCTCAAAATAGGAATAGCCATTCACATAAGCCTCGCTAATCTGCTGAATCAGCAGTTCCCTGTTGATAATATACAGATTGAGGAACAGATTCTGCTTGTCAGGCTCTTTGGAATTCAGGCGAATTTCCTTCACACGGTTGCCGCTCATTTTCATGGTGTAATAAGCATCCTTAGAACCTAAAGGCGCCTCCAGCAAATCCTTCGGAATCTCCTCCCTCGTATAGGCAACGGTCACATCCGCGCCGCTCGCCATATGTGCCTCAATCAACGCCTTGAAATCAAAATTGACAATAATGTTGGTGTCGGACATGATGACATATTTTTCTTTCTGGGATTTCAAAAAAGCCAGAATACTTGCCAGCGCCTCCACCCTGCCGTTGTAAACCTTCACCGTTTTCTCTGCAAACGGTGGGATAATGTTCAGTCCGCCCTTTTTACGGGTCAAATCCCACTCTCTTCCGGAACCCAAATGGTCCATCAGGGAATGATAGTTCTTGCGGACAATTAAAGAAATATTGTCAATACCGCAGTTTACCATGCTTGACAAAACGAAATCGATAATCCGGTAACGGCTTGCAAAGGGAATGGACGCCATCAGACGCTCACTGACCAACTCCGGCACCAAAGAATCATAGCTGTTTGGGAAAATTATGCCCAAGGCATCTGCATTGGAATTAATCATACCTCTTCGCCCTCCTTTACGTCCTCACTTACCATGGCATTGCAGCTTATTTTCGCTCCCTTGCCAATCACTACATCCGAGCCGATTGTGGCAACGCCCTGCTCTGTCTCCGTGGGCATGGCACCGACCACCGCGTTTCTGCCGATGGTGACATTTTCCGCCACGATACAGTGTTTTACCACAGCACCTGCCGCAATCACGGTTCCCCCCATGATAACAGCGTCCTCAATGACTGCTCCACGCTCGACTTTAACGCCCGCGAACAAAATGGAATGTTTCACGTGTCCGTCCACGCGGCAGCCGTCCGTAATCATGGAATTTTCAATCACGGCATGGTTTCCGATTCTGTGTCCGGTCATACCGCTGTTGCGGCTGTAAATCCGCCAGTCATCGTCAAACAGGTTGATTCCGCTGTGCTCCGGGTCAAGCACTTCCATATTTGCTTCCCAGAGGGAAGAAATAGTTCCCACATCCTTCCAGTACCCGTCAAAATGATACGCATACATATCCCTGCCGTCCCTTAACAGATTGGGGATAAGGTTTTTACCGAAATCATTCTCGGATTCGCGGTCTGCCTCATCCTCTATCAGATATTTCCGCAAAATATCCCAGTTAAAAATATAAATACCCATGGACGCCAGATTGGATTTCGGATTCTTGGGTTTCTCCTGAAACTCCGTAATCTTATCATTGTCATCCGTCACCATCAGACCGAAGCGGGACGCTTCTTCCCACGGCACCTCCATGACAGCCACACTGAACTCTGCATTTTTCTCCTTGTGGAACCGCAAAAAATCACTGTAGTCCTGCTTACATATCTGGTCGCCGGAAAGAATTATGACGTACTTCGGGTCATATCTCTCAATAAAAGAAATGTTCTGGTAAATGGCATTTGCCGTACCCTTATACCAGTCGGAGCCGGACGCTTTCTGATAAGGCGGCAGTACATGCACGCCCCCGTGCAGACGGTCCAAATCCCAAGGCTGTCCGTTTCCGATGTACTCATTCAGCACTAACGGCTGGTACTGAGTCAGGATTCCCACAGTATCGATACCGGAATTGACACAATTCGATAACGGGAAATCAATTATGCGGTATTTTCCTCCAAAGGGCACCGCAGGCTTTGCCAGCTTCTGCGTCAATGCATACAGACGCGAACCCTGTCCGCCGGCTAAAAGCATTGCAATCATTTCTTTTCCCATATATTGCTCCCTCCTTGTCCCCTTTTTCCTCTGAGACTGTTTTTCACCTAAAGTATACCTTATAATGTGACGAAATAAAACTATTTTTGACACAGAAAATACAAAAAATCAAAAAAATATATACCCCTGTGAAAAATAGTCACCTTGAAAATGGAAAACGGCTTTGCTAGTATTATGTGTATAAGAGAGATAATACCCTAACAGCAAGCGCTGAGAGAAGGAGAGACCATGAGCAACTATCATTTTGAAAACAGCACTTTTATCATTAAAGACTATGACCGGGTAGCACCTTTTTCCAGTTTTCTTCCCGGAATCGCAGGTGCAAAGGGTATTCCCCTTTGGTGCTTCTACACTAACAGAGGACAGGGTATAAACAGTTTTGGTGTCCATGACAAGGATCACGCCATCATGGAATTCAATCCCGCCAATACCGCCTACGAGAATACCTCCGTCAAGGGCTTTCGTACCTTTTTGAAAATAAACGGCAACATCTGGGAGCCTTTTTCCGGCTATGAGGGAAAAGGAACCCGCACTTTCCATATCAGAGAAAACTGCTTCTGGATAGAGGATGAAAACAGGGAAGCCGGTATCCGGATTCAGGTAAAATATTTCCTGATGCCTCAGGAAAGTTACGGTGCGCTGGTTCGCCGTGTCATCGTAACCAACGTCTCCGGCAAAGATATTTCTTTGGAAATGCTGGACGGCATGCCGAAGATTATTCCTTACGGACTGCTCAACAGCAACTATAAGGCAATGTCCAACCTGTTCCGCAGTTGGACCAGTCTCCACAATATTGAGAACGGTATTCCCGTGTACAACATGGCTACCGCCGGTGAGGATTCCGCCGAAGCTGACACAGCTGTCAGTGAAGAGGGTATTTTCTACCTTTCTTTTGTAGACGGCAAAATCATTCCTCCCGTGTATGACAATGACGCGGTATTCGGCCCGGATACCTCTTTGGTGACCCCTGTTTATTTCAGAGACCACTCCATCGCCGAAATCAACGCCTACCCGCAGGTATTTGCAAACCGCATTCCCGGAGGCTTTACTCCTTATGCCGGTGCGGTAAAGGCCGGCGGAACCTTACAGCTTAACACCCTGATTGGTCTGACCAATTCCGGTGCGCAAATCAATGCTCTGTCCGAAAAGATTACTGCCGACGGTTATCTGGACGCAAAGGAAGCGGAGGCAATGACTCTGGTTTCCGGATATACGGCTGATGTTAAAACACACACCGCAAACCCGCTTTTCGACCAGTATATAGAGCAGTGCTATCTGGACAATTTCCTTCGCGGCGGCTATCCCTTTATCTTCCCCCAGAAGGACGGTTCCAGCAAGGTAGTACATCTTTTCTCCAGAAAACACGGTGACCCGGAGCGCGATTACAATTTCTTTTCCACCGCCGGAGAGTTCTATTCACAAGGAAACGGTAACTTCCGCGATGTGAACCAGAACCGCAGAAATGACGTATTTTTCCACCCTCAGGTGGGTGACTTTAATATCAAGACCTTTTTCAGCCTGATTCAGGCAGACGGCTATAATCCGTTGGAGATTCGTTCCTATACGTTCTCCGTTCTGCCGGATAAGGAATCCGATTTGGGAGCTCTGCTGACCAAAGCAGGCAAAGAAGAAAGTGACCGCACGGCTTTGAAAAAGCTGATTACGGCACGTTTCACTCCCGGACAGATTGTGAACGGCATTTTCCGCAAAAACATTGCCCTCACCATGACGGATGATGCTTTCTTACAGGAGCTTATCTCCCTCTGCTCCCAGAATATCGAGGCAGGACACGGCGAAGGCTACTGGAGTGACCATTTTACTTACGACTTTGATCTGGTAGAAGATTATCTGCGCATTTTCCCCGACAAAAAAGGGGAACTGCTGTACGATAACTGCACCTACCGTTTTTATGACAGTGCTGTCCGCGTAATGCCCAGAAGTGAAAAATATGTGGTTTCCAAGGGTGAGGTAAGGCAGTACGGTGCTCTGGTGGAGGACACCGAAAAAAGTGAGCGCGAGGACTTTGACGTGAAGGGAACCAACTGGTTAAAGACTGTGGACGGCAATATCGTCGAGGTTTCCCTGTTTACCAAAATGCTGTTCCTCGCCGCCATCAAATTCTCCACGTTAGACGTTGAGGGAATGGGTATTGAAATGGAAGGCGGTAAGCCCGGCTGGAACGACGCCATGAACGGAATCCCCGGACTGCTCGGAAGCGGCATGGCGGAGACACTGGAGCTGGAGCGGATTGTAAACTTCTTAAAGGAAGAAATGGACACAGACAGAAGCTACCGCGTTCCGGAGGAAATCGCCATTCTGATTCGCGGAACCGCAGACAAACTGGCAGCAATGGCTGACGGAAAAATCAATCAGTTTGCTTACTGGGATGCCGTATCCTCGGTTCGTGAGACCTATCGCGACATGGTACAGCACACCATGACCGGAAAAGAAACGGAACTGTCCGCTGAAGAAATTCAGTCCTACTTAAACATGGCACACGACAAGATTCTTTCCGGAATCCAAAAAGCAAAAGAATTGGGCGGTGGTCTGATGCCCACCTACATTACCTATAAAGCGGATGATTTCAATGTACGCACTGACGAAAACGGCGAACCCGTTCTGACACACTACGGACTTCCCGGCGCAGAGGTAAGACATTTTGTTCCCGTCCTGCTGCCTGCATTTTTGGAAGGACCCGCCAGATATTTGAAAACACTCTCCGACCACGAGGAGGCAGCCCGTCTCTATCACACCGTAAAGGAAAGTGATTTGTTTGACCGGAAACTGCAGATGTACAAGACCAGCGTTCCCATCGACGACATGGGCTTGGACAACGGACGAATCCGTGCATTTACTCCCGGCTGGCAGGAACGTGAAAGCGTATTCCTTCATATGTCCTATAAATATCAGCTCGGACTTTTGAAAGCGGGACTTTATGATGAGTTTTACGAGGAAATGAAACATGTGATGATTCCTTTCCTTGACCCCGCCGTATACGGCAGAAGCACATTGGAGAACTCCTCCTTTATCGCTTCCAGCTTAAACCCTGACCCTTCCACCCACGGACGCGGCTTTGTGGCTCGTCTGTCCGGTTCCACCACGGAGGTACTCTCCATGTGGAGCACCATGATGGCAGGGGAACATCCATTCACGGTAAAGGACGGTGTCCTGAACTTTGAACTGCAGCCCGCATTAGCCGGATGGCTGTTTGACGAAAACGGTGAGGTTCGCTTCCAGATGTGTTCCGACACCACTGTCATTTACAAAAATGCTTCCCACAAAAACACTTACGGGGCGGGCGGTGTCTCTGTGAAAGACATCCGCATTGACGGTACTTCCTATGGCACAACACTCACCGCCGAAATGGCTGAGAATGTGCGAAACGGACAAATCAAAGAGATGATTTGTGAACTTGCTTAACTCAAAACCCTTCATTAATAATAAAACCAAAAGCGGGCAGAATCTTTTCTGTCCGCTTTTGGTTTTATGTCTACACTCCCCGCAATGCCTCAAACACCCCCGCCACATCCAGTCTCCCGTACCCCCACTCTCTGTTGGGATAGGAGGTATTGGCACTTCTGTTGGCGCCCCGAATCAGATAGCTTTTGATTTCACGGCTCTCCACATACTGATTGTTCCGTTCCACCACCGCCCACTGTAAAAACTGTGCCACCGCCCCCGCCGTCATTGCCGCCGCCAGACTGCTTCCCGTGGACGTTGTATTGGCAGGTGATATGGCTGGTGGATTGCTTTCCCCTCTCGTTGGCGTCACCACCGTGATATTGACCCCCGGTGCAGCAAAATCCGGTCTCACCGCTCCGGTTCTGCTATAGCCTCTCCCGGATTCAATATAAAAACTGTTGTTGAACGCATTGTAGGTGGACACACTTATCACATTGTACGCCATCGCGGGTTCTGTCAGTGTGATGTAAGGGTTGGGACTTAAAAAATACACATTGGTATTCAAAAATTCTTTGATGGGAAGCCATACATGAAACTCCCCGTTATGCACTTCTCCCACGGCGGACACCTGAAATGTCCAAATTCCCGGTGTGGGATCCTGCAGCCGGAACAAAAGTAGCTGCGCCCCGGAGGACGGCTCCACTAAAATAGAACGAATGGTAATCCGGCTTCTCTCATACACAAAGCCATAGGTGATGGTCTGGCCTTCCGCCAGTCTTGTCACCGGAATGGACTCTCCTCCCGGAGAGCGCACCACCGTGGTGATAATGTCAGGCAAATTTCCCCAAAGTTCCATGATAAATCCTTTTTCTCCCTCGTCCACACGGATTTCCACATTCTGACTGTTTCCAACTTCATCCTCCTGTTCCAGAACTCCGCGGTAATGGTGGGCTGCATTTCCCTCATTTCCGCCGCATATCACCACCCCGCGGCTTCTTTTTACCGCCACCAAATCCAGATACCGGGACAATGCGGAGGAACCCGCATGGTCTCCCATATTGGTGCCCAGACCCAGACAGATTACTACCGGGCGCTGAAACAGTTGCGCAAAGGAGTCCGCATAATTGACTGCCAGCATTATGTCATTTTCCTGATATGCCGGGACGCCCTCAGGCACAAGATAAAACTCTCTCAAATACTGCTTGCACTCCTTGAGTTTCACCACCACAATCCCTGCATCCGGTGCCGCGCCGATGTATGGAGAAGCGCCAGCTATGCTGCTTCCTGCCGCAACTCCCGCCAGCGCAGTCCCGTGGCCGTTTTCATCTTTAGATGGTACAATCTCATAAGGATTTTCCGCCTGCAGTGCCCGGTTAATATCCTCATTGTTATATTCTGAACCAAACATAAATCCCCGGGGTGGTGTTCCCGTCTGTATGGTCTGATCCCAGATTGCCAGAATCCGACTGTTTCCGTTCACGTCCCGAAAAACCGGATTTAATATGTCGATTCCGGTATCAATGATGCAGATCACGGTTCCCCTTCCCGTCAGCCGCAGGGGTGGGCGCTGCACCTGTGTAATACCGCTGGCAATCAGGCTGGTGGAATCAAACCCGCCCGTCTGCATCAGCCCGTAAAGTTTGGGGGTGCTTTGATATTCCAAAAAGGAAACATCCTGATTTGGAATGGCTGACTTGTTTATGTAGAGAATATTGTACAGATTTTCAATGTTGGCAGCACAGGCAGTCAAATCCGGTGTGTAGATTGCCTCCCACAGAAAATCCGTGATATAGTCATACACGTTGTTTGACAAAATTTTTTCCCTGCAATTCATGTCCATAATCATTATCCCACATACTGTCTTGTTTCTATTATTTTATGCAGGGTATGTTCTTCAATGAACGAAAAAATTTCTTCCTATTATAATATAGAAACAAAAATGATTTGTGAGGGTTTCGGGAATAGTATATTTGAAAAGAGTGATTTGAAACTGCTATACATGCAATTTTAATTATGAATAATACCGGATAAGGAATTGGGAGGAAATTATGAACACCCCATATGAAAATAAAAAAAAGCCGTCTCTTGCATTGCAAACTCTGCTTCCAGGCTCTCATCTTCCGATTTTAAAAGGCATGAACGCACAAGATATTTCCTCCTTGCTTGCGAACTACAGTTCCGGCACCAAGATATTACTTCCGGGAGAATATTTGTTTCATCAGGGGGATTCCTTCCGTCAAGCCGGAATTTTAGTGTCCGGGCAGCTTTTGGTGACTCAGGAAGATTTCTGGGGACACCGCAATATCCTGGCACGCATCCGCTCCGGCCAGCTCTTTGCCGAAACCTTCGCCTGCTGCCCCGGACAAACCGTTACCGTCAGCGCCGTTGCCGACACCCGCTGTAAAATTATCCTTTTGGACGTCGGGCGTATCCTGACAAATTCCGCCACGCAGCCGTCCTGTCCATGGCAGAGTCTTTTTCTCCGAAATCTTTTACAGGATATGGCGGGCAAAATACAGTTGCTAAATGCCAAAATCACCTGCATGGGACAGCGTACCACAAAGCAAAAGCTGTTATCGTACCTTTCCTTGGAGTCCGCAAAAAGAGGAAAAGCGGAATTCGACATTCCTTTCGACAGACAGCAGCTTGCAGACTACCTCTCCGTGGAGCGAAGCGCCCTTTCCGCCACATTAAGCCTTTTACAGCGGGAAGGAGTCCTAACCTGCCACAGACAACATTTTGTCCTGCACGTTACGACTCCTTCTGAATAAACCCGTTGAAAGAAAGTTCGCAGCCATCTCCAACCCTGCTGCAGATATTGACAACGGCTGACATGACATCGCCAAATACGTCATCCTCTGTCTCGATAGCAAGAACACGACCGTCCTCTGTCATTTCCACTGTTTTTACGTCCGGCAATTCTCCTATCTCCCGGAGAATTTCACCTGCCTGCTGCTCCGTGACTGCTTTTGATAACCGATATTTTCTTCCCATTTCTGTGCCTCCGCAAATGCTTAGTCAGTTAGCTTTTTCTAACCAACTATATTATAGCACCTGCCCCGCAAAGTAAATGTAAATTATGTGATAAAATTTATCAACAAGCTATCGGTACATCATTTAACACAAAGCCTCGCCAAGCGCTCTGCAATCTGCCAGACCGTCCTCATCCGGCATTTCTTTGCAGATAACACTGTCACATACCAGGTTTGCGCCATCCGCCCGGCAGGTATCTTCCCATGTACTCATCCATTCGCCGTCTCCCCAGCCGTAGGAGCCAAACAATGCAATTTTCTTATCCTTGAGTTTGGATTCGCAGGAAGCAAACATGGGCTCAAATTCGCTCTCCTCCAATACTTCCGCACCCATTGCAGGGCAACCGAAAGCAATGGCATCATACTGGTCTACCATATCCGGTGTGAAATCGGATGCCGGAATAATATCTGCCTCCGCACCTTTTCCCTTTGCACCTTCCACTACCGCCGTCGCCATTGCTGCCGTGTTGCCGGTTCCGCTCCAAAATACAACTGCTACTTTACTCATTTCATTTCCTCGCTTTCTATTTTTATGTCTATGTCTTTTGCAAACCCCTACACTAAAATCAGGCTGTCACTGCAAGCCTCTCAATGGAGTATCCCTTTCTCCATTGTGTATAATACACCTGTGTGCATTTTTCATACTGCCGGAATCTCTGTTTTGCCTCTTCCACATTTCCGTACACCTTCCAGCAGCCCACACATTTACAGTGTTCCGCACGGTTTTCGATAAATCCCTGTACATCCTCCGGCGGATATCCGAGAAACAGTCCGATTTCATGGGGGAATTCCGTGTTTTCCCGCAGATTCTTTACCAAGTGAACCACGCACTGCTCCGGTTTGCCGCAGGGGTATCCCCTATCCCGCAGCAATGTGCTTGCCTTGGAATCACTCAAATCGCGCTGCAATCTGGCGGGGCGGTACACATAGATTAATTCCCGGTCGCCTTTTTGTCCGATTGGCAGCATGCGCAACCCTCTGGGAACCAGAATCCCGTTCAGCCTGCGGATTTCCTCCAACAGCTCTTTTCCGTCTCTCATTTCCATACTGAACAGATTTCCGGTCTTTATTCCGGCAAGAGTGGGCGCGCAGTACAAAATCAGAAGTTCTTCCGACATCTTATCACCTCCTTGTGTTAGCCACAGCTAACCATGTACATCATAGCCGATTCCGCACAAATATTCAATACTGCTTAAAGAGGGATTTTCTCATTACACCCTTTCCTATCATGTAGGTTGCTCCCTGCGAAATCCCATATTGTTCTTAATCCTATATTTCATATTGACATAGTATGATATAAATGGTATGATGACTTCACTTACCGATAGACATTACATACAAAAGTGAGGGCTTGCCATGAGAAATGTTTTGTGCTTTGGAGATTCCAATACATGGGGGTATCGTGCGGATACGCATACGCGTTATGAATGGGGGATTCGCTGGACCAGTATTCTTCAGGAAAAGCTGGAAGATAAAGAAATTCGTATCATAGAGGAAGGCTTGTGCGGACGAACCACCGTATTTGAGGACGAACTGCGGATTGGCAGAAGCGGTTCCAAGGTACTGCCCATTTTGCTGGAGGCTCATGCCCCCATTGACACTGTGATCCTGATGCTCGGCACAAATGATTGCAAAACCATTTACAATGCGTCAGCCGCAGTCATCGGTAAGGGGATTGAATGTCTTTTGACACAGATTAAGCGGTACGCTCCGGACAGCAAAGTTCTGCTCCTTTCACCCATCCGTTTGGGAGAGCGGGTGTGGGAGGATGGTTTTGACCCGGAATTCAGCGAACGCTCCGTGGAGGTTTCGCTGGAGCTTCCCACAGTCTACCGGGAGATTGCCCGCAAGCACAATATAGAATATTTAGCCGCCTCCGACTATGCCGCACCCAGCCCCGTTGATATGGAGCATTTGGATGCGGCAGGTCATAAGGCGCTGGCGGACGCCGTGTATCACAAGCTGTCCGCCATGCTGTTTTCCTGATATTTAAATCATTCCGTCCTTGATGACATCATGGTCACGGAGTACCTTTTCGATTACCGTTCCTTTTATGGTGCGAAGCAAAGGTTTCTTCAACGCATTGAGAGGGCCGGGCAACTCGATTTCTAAAGGAGATTTGCCATCCATCAGTTTCACGCTGCTATCCAAAAGCTCTCTGACGTCATATACACTGCCCCAGACCTCAGGCACACCTCTGTCCACTCCCAAGAGTCCATATACCGCCTCCATGGCAGTTCTCACGGAATACTCGGTGGTGAAAATGGTATCTCTGGGTGTCTCAGCAAACTGTCCCAGGAATGCAAAGTTTACGCAGCCGTCGGGGATAACGTCCGGGCGGTCACCCTTTGCTCTCGGCATAAAGAATGCTGTGATATAAGGCATCATAACCGGCACACAGACCGCACTGTGCTCCGCCAGTTCCGGAATTTCCTCTACCGGAACTCCCAAGTGATACAGCCACTCTTCCGTAATTTCCTTACCGGTACACTCTTTCATGGGTTTCTTGATATAATCACCGGGCACATCCGTAAACAGACTGTATACCCAAACGCATACCTGATTCTTATCCTGCTCCTTAAACTGTCCCTGACGGTTAATGGTCCAGCTCATCAGCCACTTGGAATCCTTGCAGGTAACAATACCGCCGGTAACTACCTTTCCGCTTCTGGGGTCACGCTTGCAGATATTGGTAATGTAAGGAATAATCTTATCATCCAGCGTAGTGACGGTAGCGGATTCCCAGTTGGTTCTGGTAATATCGGAGCAGAATTTTTCGGGATGTCCGAAGGAAGGGTCCTGCTTTGCAATATTTTTCCAAAGATTCCAGCATCCGCTGGTGCGAACCTCGGCGTCACCGTTGGGTGCGTGGTTCTGGTCACCGTAAATACTGCCTTCCGTGCAGCTTCCGTTGGTGACAAATACCAAATCGTTCTCCGTCAGGACAATGCCTTTTTCCACACCCTTCACTTTGCACTCGATTGCCTTTGCCACTTTCCGTCCGTCTTTGATTTCAAAAATGACATTGGTGACTTCCGTGTTGAACCGGAAGTCAACGCCTGCATCTTCCAGATACTTTTTCATAGGAAGAATCAGTGACTCATACTGGTTGTATTTCGTAAATTTCAGGGCGCTGAAATCCGGCAGTCCGGAAATGTGGTGAATGAATCTCTGGATATACAGCTTCATCTCCAAAGCGCTGTGCCAGTTTTCAAATGCGAACATGGTTCTCCAATACAGCCAGAAGGTGGAGTCCAGCACTTCCTTGTCAAAGACGTCCTCAATAGTTTTGTCGTACAAATCCTCGTCCTTGGTGAAGAACAGCTTCATGATTTCCATGCAGCCTTTCTGACTTAAATTGAACTTGCCGTCCGTATGTGCATCTTTTCCGCGGTCAACGGTGGCACGGCAAAGGGAGTAGTTGGGGTCCTCTTTGTTCAGCCAGTAATACTCGTCCAAAACAGATGCACCCGGCACCTCCATGGAAGGAATGCTTCTGAACAAATCCCAGAGGCACTCGAAATGGTTTTCCATCTCACGTCCGCCACGCATCACATATCCTCTGGTGGGGTCGTTAATTCCGTCGCAGGCGCCACCGGCAATGTCCATCGCCTCCAAAATATGAATGTGGCTGCCCGGCATCTGTCCGTCGCGGACAAGGAAACAAGCCGCTGCCAAAGAAGCCAGTCCGCTTCCTACCAGATAAGCATTTTTTTCGTCCACGCCTTCCGGCTTTTTGGGGCGGGCAAATGCCTCATAGTTACCGTTTGTATAGTAAATTCCTTTGCTATTCTTTTCATACTTTCCAAGCTCTGTGTTGCGGTAGTCCTTTCTTGCCGCTTCCGCTACCTTTTTCTTTTCTGCCTTGATTTCGTTGTTCTTGCGGCTTTTTGCGGCAATGGCCACTGCACCTGCTCCCGCTGCCAGCGCTGCAACACCTAAACCGAGTTTCTTATTCTTTGCCATATGAATTACCACCTTTCTGAGACTTTTCATAAGTTTCTTTTATTCATGCCCTTATCATAAGCACTTTACTCATAAAATCCAATTTACAAAACGGGCAGAATGATAAAAAACTTATCACTCTGCCCGTTTTGATAAAAAACATGGGAACTCTATTTTTTACTCTGTTCAAAGTTCCGAATGGAATTGGCAATATTTCCATAAAGAGTAAGGCTCATCAGTTCCACTATCTTGCGGAAATCTTCCTTCATCCCCTTGTCAATCCAGTCCAACATCACGCCCACAAAGCCATATTTGTAAAAGTCCGCGATAAACTTTTTATCCTCCTCCGCCACGTCCTCGCCGGCGCACTTTTCCTCCACCACGTCCGCAATTAGCTGGTAGGTCAGCTTATTTAAATAGCTTTCCAGCTTTTGGCGGCTGACAGAGCGGTAAACATTTAATATGAAAGGTTTGTTTTCCAGCACTGCCTCAAAAATCTGGCACATTCCCTCCTGCCATGTGTCGTAGGTTTTCTTGCCCTGCAAAGCGCGCTTTCCGTCCTCAATGCAGACCCACTCCACCAAATCGTATATATCCTTAAAATGATAGTAGAACGCCATGCGGCTGATTCCGCACTCTTCCGTCAAATCATTAATCGTAATTTTATCAAGAGGTTTCACTAACAATAGCTTTTTCAGGGAAGCCTCCAGCGCCGTTTTTGTGGTATTGGACATAGCAGTTTCTCCTCCAATTCTTTTGAAAATATTGTATTGCATTTTGGGGGCGCACACAAATTAAATTTTTCTTAAAACAACCTTTCCCTTAAATTTATGATTGCTTTTTTGTATTAATTGTATTAATATAATTAACACAAAGAGAAAAGGAGCATGTTATGATACTTGCAATCAATGATTCTTCCGACGTACCTATTTATCTGCAGATACGAAACCAGATTATTCAGGGAATCTCAGACGGCAGGCTCCCGCCCGGAGAGCAGTTGCCAACCGTCCGCGCCCTCGCCATGGAAATGGGCATCAATACCATGACGGTAAGCCGGGCTTACCAGATGCTAAAACAGGAGGGCTATATCCTGACGGAGCGCCGCAGCGGTGCAAGAGTCCGGGCTGATTTTCCCCAAAGCGGCAGCCTTTCTGCACAAAACCTTGCGCTGCTGACACAGATTATCTGTGAAGCCAAAATAAACGGTCTGTCAAAAGAAACTTTTTTAGAAACCTGCTCACAGCTATACGACAAGGAGGTATCATCAAATGAATGACTCTCTTTTTATGAATATCTTACTTTTGGTTTGTATGTACCCTATACTGCTCATTGTCTATTATATCCTGAAAAATGCTGCCCTGAAAGACCACACCCTGTTTGGTATCCGTTTTTCGGACGAGTGGCTTTCAAAAGAGGACGTGGAAAACCTGAAAAAAGAATATCAGCGGAGCCTGAAACGCTATCTGCTCATATTGGCATTTCTCCCTTTTCTTTCCTTTTTGATTCCTTTCTTTTCCATCAGTATCACTCTCTGGATGGTATGGCTGTTTGCCGTCCTTGTGCTAATCTTCATTCCTTTCGCTCAGGGAAACCGGAAAATGAAGGTGTTAAAAGCAGAGCGCAGCGGCTTATCCGGTCAAGACGGGGATGTCCGCTACACCGAATTGAAATCCCTCGGCGCCATCCGCACTATCCGGTGGTTTGACTTTCTTCCCGCGACCCTGTTAAGCCTTGGAATTGCCATTTATTCCCTTGTGGGATTGCGCACACAGCGTTATGCCGAGTTCTCCTACGTGATTGTAATATATGCGTTGTGCACTCCCCTGTTCTGGCTGATTGCACACTGCATGGATAAAATGAAAACCTCCGTTATCAGCACAAACAGCGACGTTAACGTAAATTACACCAGAGCCGACAAGCTGCTGTGGAAAAATGTCTGGATGGTATGTTCTTGGGCGAACACCCTGTGCACCGCTTTGATTTTTCTTTCGGTTCTTTTGGAAACAGACGGGGTTCTTTCCCCCGGCGCCCTGATTCTCTGGGGAAGTGTTTTGATGTGTCTGGTTTTAATGTGTTTTGGTATGTATGCAACAAAGAAAGAGCGGAAACTGAGCAAGCATTATGCCGCCTACAAAGATTTGCCGGATGAGGACAACGAGCGGTACTGGATTGGCGGAATGATTTATAACAATCCCCATGACCGCCACACAATGGTTCCCAAAAGTATAGGTATCGGCACGACCGTCAACATTGCCACACCCGTTGGAAAAATATGCATGGGCATTACGGCTCTGGCACTCTTGTTCATTCCCCTGTCCTGTGTCTGGGCAATGTTGGAGGAGTTTACCCCTATCTCCCTGTCCCTTCAAAATTCTGAGATTGTAGCAACGCAGATAAAAACCGATTACCGGATTCCGGTGGACAGCATTACGGATATGGAACTGGTTCATGAAATTCCGAAAAGCCGCCGTACCAACGGAACCGGCATGGATCATCTGCTAAAGGGAACCTTCCGCAACAGTGAAGATGGAAAAGTCCAGTTTTTCTTAAATCCAAACAACCATGACTTTCTTCGGATAGAGGCGGATGACGTTATCTATTATCTGAGCGGTTATGATGATGCGGAGACGCTGGAAATATATGAAAATATTTATTCCAAATGACACGGAAACGTAATCCTCACCATGCCGCCGCCCGTTTTTGCGGAATTTGCCAAAATCAATTCTCCCCCGTGGCTCTCCGCAATGGTTTTGGCGGCAAAGAGTCCGATTCCGTAGTGAAGCTGACCGCTTCTGCTGGCATCCTCCATGAAAAACTGCTCCGCTCCGTGACGCAGTGCCTCGGCAGAAAATCCCTTCCCGTTATCTTCCACGGTAAAAATCAGTTTCTGCTCTTTTTCCTCTGCCGTAATCTCCACCGCACTGCCCTCCGGGGTGTGCTCCATGGCATTGGTAACAATATTGATGACCGCACGTACTATTTGGGCAAACACCCCTTCCATGCTTTCGCTGTGGCAGGATTCCTTCCAGATAACCCGGCATTTATGGACACCGGAAAGTCCCATGCTCTGATTCTTGATTTCCTGCAGCAAAGTTTCCACCCTGAGGGGTACCGGCTGAAAATGGAATCCCTCCGCGGACTTTGTCACCTCGATTAACGTCTCCACATAATTCTGCATTTGCAGTGCGCTGTTTACAATATAGTCCGTATAACTTTTCTGCTCCTCCGTAAGTCCTGTCTCCGCAAGCAGTTCGGCATTTCCCCTCACCACGGTAAGGGGTGTCTTAATGTCGTGCGCCAGAGCGGACATCTGTCTGCTTTTTTCCTGCTCCGCGCTCCATTTTGCCTCCAGAGACTCTTTCAGCGCCCCCTTCATCTCGTCCATAGAGGAAATTACACTGTCAAATTCTCGGATTCCGCTGTAGGACACCTCGCAGGAAAGCTCCCTCTCCTTCACCTTCTCCACCACATCCATAAGCGGACGCAGCCCCGCCTTCATTTTCTTTCCAAAACGCAGGGAGGACAACAGGATAATGACAAACACCATGAGAAAGGTCAGCATGAAAAGCAGTGGCTGGGGCGGAATAAAATGCTCCCGCCAAAAAGCTGAACTGTACTGGGGCACCAGACGGTACTGTAAGACACAATAGCCGTCCGCCCGCTCAATCACTTTATAAAAATAAATCGTATTTTTCGTCTTTTCTTCACTGACAAGCGCCCACGCTGCCTCAACATCCTCCTCCGCCATATCGGTGTCCGTCACCTTTCCCGTCCGGTCAAACACCACATATTGGCAGAGCGGCGGTATCATTTCCTTTGTTATCCGGTCAGCACACCGGAGGGTATCCTCCGCCTCCGCGATTTTTTTCTCCGCATAATTTGCCGGCAATACCTGCCCGAAACTCACTAACAGGCTAAAGCCCACAAGCAAGACGAACCCTGCCGCTAAAATACCGCCCAGCATCACTGCCAGATACCGCAAATATAAAAAACTGAGGTTCGTTCCCTTCCGCTTCCGTGCTCCTTTTTCTATTCTTCCCATTTATATCCAATCCCCCATACGGTCTTTATCGGCATATAGCCGTTTGGCGCCAGCTTCATCCGGATATTTTTGATGTGCGTGGTAATGGTGGTGTCGCTGCTCTCGCTGTCATAGCCGAACACCTGCTCCAGAATCTGCTCCTTGGAAAAAATCTGCCCTTGGTGCTTCGCCAGAAACTCGCAGATATCGTACTCTCCCTTGGTAAGCGAAACTGCTTTTCCGTCCACACTCATCTGCTTGGACGACAACTGGAAACATGCCCGTTTGAACGAAAGCCGAACGGAATGTTCCCGGTGTTCCCGACGCAAATGCGCCTGTATTCTGGCTCTCAGCTCCATGACCCCGAAGGGCTTGCAGATGTAATCATCCGCACCTAATGCCAGACCGTTCACCAGACTGCCCTCCTCCGCCTTTGCCGTCAAAAACAGGATGGGACAGTCCACCAGCCCTCTTATCTTTTCGCACAGCTGAAACCCGTCCATCCCCGGCATCATAACATCCAACAAAATCAGGTCGTACTCCCCCAGTTTTGTCCTGTCAAGTGTCAAAGGATCGCTTATCTTCGTCACATCATGACCGTCCTTGCCCAAAATATTTCCAATCATATTCAGAATTGCCGCATCATCATCGATTGCCAAAATCTTTGCCATAGTTTTCCCCTATTCTGCGAGTCTGCCGCCTTCCCAGTGCACTGCCCAGAAAAGATAGCACACAATGCCGCCCGCCGTCACGATTACATACCACGGAAACAGATTCCGTAACTGTTCAAAGTTCCCCGCACCTTCCAGCAATCCGGCAAGGTAAGTGTAAGGGATTCTTCCCGTCCACGAACCGGGCACATATTTCCAGATAAAATCCCCCATTCCGGTCAGAAACAGCGTCGTAATCAGTCCCTCCGTAATGCCAAAACCGATACCTGCCCCTCTTCCCAGACGGAATGCAAGAAACAAATGCCACACATACAGAGGAATACTGCTGCACCACACTACAAGAGCAATTATACCATAGGTTGTCATATCAAAGACTGTATTTCCCAAAAGTTTTTCAAAGCCCAGCGAAAAAATGAGGGTAGTCAGTCCCACGGAAAATGCACCCATGAAAATCAGGAAAAGAAATTTGGACAAAAACGCTGTCACCCTGTGTCTTAAGGCGAGCATATTCTGGCAGTTTCCCGCATTCTGTTCCTGCTCCGCCACCGTGGCGGTAAAAATTCCGATTAATATGGGATAGCCGCACCCCATAGCCTGAAAAAAAGCACAGATTTTTGTATTCACGTCCCAGCCGGAATAGGAATAGTACGCCAGAAAAATTCCATTCATCAGAAGCGGAATGACAAGATGCGCCACCCCCAACGAAAGCCCCCTCATTTTCAAAAAATCCGCCCGTACAAAGTTCACTAATCTCATCTATTTTACCTCTTTCTTTTGAAACCGGTTCAAAAACAGCCACACAAACACAAGAAACCAGCACAGGGAGACGGCAATGCCCGGCAGAATTACACCCGTATTTAACAGCGGATTGCCCGCCTCCGCCCGAAGTCCGTTTGGCAGCACATGCAACAGCGGGCAGGCGGTTCTCATGGGAATGGACGAGACAAACCACAACCACTTGCCGGAAGGTGCGATGACCGTACCTGCTGCCGCGAGGATAACGCAGACCAGAATATTAACCAACATTCCGAACTTATCACTCAAAAACAGGGACAGCGGTATCAGCCAGAGATACGTCACCGTCAGCACCAAAACCGTTTCCGCCGCGCCGCCCACAGGCACCGAGGTGGATAACAGAAAACCTCCCACGCAGGCGCCCGCAAATACCAGTACATTGGAAAACAGCAGGGCAAGCGCCATATACAGAATCTTTCCAAGCATCAGCCGTCTTTTGTCCGTGGCAAGCGTCACCTGATTGTAATACTTTATCTTCTTTTCTTTCGCTATGGAAAGATAACCCATAATTGCCAGCATGCCCGGCAACAAAAGCGTATACCACCAGTTCCAGACGCTCTCTGCATAGGCATTGGTCATTCCCAGCGTGAAAACAAATGCCATCAAAAACGTGATGACCGGTGCTATCCAGAGAATTTTTCTGCCGAAGCTGCGCTTTGTTTTCAGATATTCTGCTTTGATAATCGAAATCATAATTACAATCCCTCCTTCTGATTCTTTCGCACCACATCCATGAACAGTGCCTCCAAATCCTGATTGGGGTCAAGTGCTCCCTCGTACCCCAAAATTCCGTTTGCCAGAATACCGATGTCATCCGCAACCTGCTGCACTTCCGAAAGAATGTGGCTGGAGAGAATCACGGTGATTCCTTTAGCGGGGAAAGAGCGAATCAGCTCCCTGAGTTCCTCAATACCAATAGGGTCCAGTCCGTTGGTGGGCTCGTCTAAAATCAACAATTCGGGACGGTTTAACAACGCCTGCGCAATGCCAAGTCTCTGTTTCATTCCCAGCGAAAACTGCCCCGCCTTCTTTTTTCCGGTATTTTTCAGATTGACAATGGAGAGAACCTCGTCAATCCGGCTCTCATCCACCCCCAGTAACAGCGCCCGCACTTTCAGATTCTCCCTTGCAGAGAGGTTTTCGTATATGGGAGGGTTTTCGATTAACGCACCGATTTTTGCTAACACCTCCCGGCGCCACGGCTGTCCGTCAAACAGCATTTCCCCGGAGGTCGGCTTCAAAATACCGGTAAGCATTTTCAGTGTGGTGGATTTTCCCGCACCGTTTGGTCCAAGCAGACCGTAAATCGTACCTTTTCTTACATGAAGGGATACTTCGTTGACTGCCTTCTGCGTTTTGAAAGTTTTGCAGAGGCGATTTGTTTGAAACATCATTTCCATAATAAATTTCTCCTTTACTTCGTTCCTGTGATAAGAACAAAATAAAGGAGAAATATAAAGATTTGATAAAGAATCAGAAATTATTTGCCAGTGTTTTTTCAAATGCCGGAATGTAAGCGTCCACGAAAGCATCTGCCGCAGCGACGTCATGCTTGCTGATTTCCAAGTGGATATTTAAGCCCGCTCCGGTTGCCTTGTCGTAAATCATGTACCGCTGGTAGGAACGCATATCGCTGTTATCCGTAAACGTATTCATCCTGTATACCGTATAACCGTCTGTATCCGCAAGCACGGTGTCATCCTCGAAAGGCTCCAGTGCCACATTGGTCGTCTGGCACTTTATCGTCACGTCAAACGCATCAAATACCGCTTCAATGCCACTGTCCGTATAGGAGGAAATGTATAAGCTGCCGGGCGCCAAGATAGTCAGCTCCTTTAAATTCAGGCTGTCGTAATCGTAAATGGAGTCATCCACGGTGAAATCAAGCCCTGCCACCAGTTCGGACAAATCCGCCACGGAAATGGCGGAGTTGTCTACATCCACGTCCCCGATGACTTCCTCATACTGTGTTCCCTGCGGTTCTTGTGTTTTCTCCACCGGGGCAGTCAGAGACGCACTCGGTTTTCCGGTCAGGTCCATTGACAGCACTTCCTCGCCAACCTCTTCCATGGTAGCTTTATCCACTTCCGGGTCTAATCCCATGCTGTTCATAATATCTGTTTTGATTTCATCCAGATAGTCCAGCATATATTCACTTCTGTCCACACCCACTTCCTTATGAACAGATACATTCAGGTAAAAGAATTGCTCATCCGATTCCTCGGCGGAACTGCTGTTCCGGATATAAAAAAGACCATTTGCAAAGTTCTTATTTCCGTATAACTCAATGCCATATGCAAACGTATACTCTCCATTATCCATACCGTTGTACTGATAATAGGCATTGGGAAGTATCTGTCTCGGTTTCACAGCTTCTACCACTTCCTGTGCGTTGCGATATAACTGTCCGTTTTCAAAATCCATGCTTTCCGCCATCGGCTCACCGGATTTGTGTGTCATATGAAAAGTAAAGCTGTAACAATCCTTTAAATAGGGATCCAGTATCGTATAAGTAGTACTTACACCGTAGGTATCGTCCTCATAAACCTTTTCCTCATAAGGAAAATCCGGAACCGGTAACACCAAATCAAACGGAAGCTCATATCCGGGACATACCTCCTTCATGGATATATCCTTCATGTCAACGATGCGGTATTGTTCATCCGGCGCCAGCACATACTCCTCCGCGTCCTTTTCTGTCTCCCGGCTCTCCGGTTCTTTGGATTCCTGTTCCTGTGCCGCGTTATCTCCTGTTCTGTTTCCGCCCGGTTCCTTGCTGCCGCACGCTGCCAGTGCCATGCAGCAGAGTGTACAAATGAATATTGCTGTTTTTCTTTTCATCCTATGTTCCTTCCTTTTGCTGTCCTGTTTTCATCTGTCATAAAAATATTTCCGCCATGCCGCTTCCTCTGTCATTTCGATACTCTCCGTACCAAAATCCTCCTTATACCTTCTGGCATATTCCAGATTCCGCTGCAGTTCTATAAAGCGCTGCCGCTCCTCCTCTGCATAGTCCGGCTGTACTTCTTCCTCACAGACCTCCGGCTTAGGCATGGTGGTCTTTGTCAGGAATACATCATAGTCAAAATCCTCTTCCTCCCTGTACCTTTTCTTTTCCGTTTTCGCCTTTCTCAGATGTTCAAAATCGACAACGCCTTCTATCATCTTTCCGTATTCAAACGGCTTGTCATAACGAAATGTCTGTCTGGAAATGATTTGTGTAATGTCCAGTCCCACCCTCACCTGCACTTCACACCCCTGCACATCTGCCCATACATGGGTGTAATGCGTTCCGTCCGGTTCCTCCCAGACGACCATGGCAGGAAGTCCGCTGCAGATACACTGGTACGCTTCCCTCGTATCATACCATCTTGTCTCCTTGTCAAAAATCACGCTGACCAGATTCAGAATATCTTCCATCAGAGTAATTTCATCCTGTGACGGCAAATAATGGTCTATATTTTCCTTCACTTCTGTCCGTACCATAAAAATTCCTCCTGTTAGTTTACATAATTGACAGTGGGCTGAACATCATATCCCGCACAAGCTGAATCAACCTCACAGCTCTCATGAACATTCAGTGTTTGCAAAGAAGGTGTGTTATAAAAACAAGTATATCCGATTCTTGTCACAGACGCAGGAAGCGTCACTTCTTTTAACGCCTCATTGTCCCGGAAAATATCATTGGCGGACTCAATCTGCGCCTCTATCGTTACTTTCTCAATGAAATTGTTTCCCTCGAAAATTCTTGCCAGATTCGTCACCGGATACCCCTGTATTTCCTTCGGCACTGTCACCTCTGTACTGTCACCGATATATCTTCGTAACTGAACGGAACCCTCCTGAAACCGGAACTGGAACTGGCCGTCCGCAGTATAATAATTGTGTCCCTCCACCATCTCGATATGGGAAGTATCGCTCGCGCCCTCGGACATTTCCACATAATTGACGACCGGCGAAACTTCGTAGACAAATTCATCACTCACATAACACCCTTTGTCCACCGTAACCTTTTCCAGTGCCGGTGTATTGTAAAACGTATCGCGTCCAATTTCATTGACAGTAACCGGGAAGACCACCTCTTTCAATGCGGCACAGTCTCTAAAGTCTACTTTGGAGACTTCAGACTCCACCACCACTTTTTCCACCGTGTTATTTCCTTCCAGCGTACTCCGGTTGACCTCTACCACCGGATACCCCTGTATATCCTTCGGCAGCGTCACCTCTGCGGCATTTCCCAGATAGCCTGTAATGGTCAGCCCCTCCTGTCCGGCATATTTTCCGTCATTATAGGTAAATTCAAGCTGTCCGTCCGTTGTGCGGTATATCTCACCGGTTTTCAGTTCCGTCCTTTGTACATCCTTGCCGGAGACGGAATCTCCACCCCTGCCGGAACCGTCGCTTTTGCCGGAGTTGGAATCTCCATCTTCATCCGCCACGATAACATCCGCATAATTTTTGGAGGCTTCCTCCTGCACGTTTCGAATAAAGCTGCTGATACTGTGCACAATGCCGAATGCCACGAAGAATCCGGCAAAGGTGAGCACCGCTACTTTGGGAAGTGCAAAAGGCTTATCGTCCTTCTTCTGCAAATATTCCTGTACCATGTTATCACTAACCGGAGATACAATATGCCTTGCCTTTCCCCATTCTTCCGCCACAGGCACTCTTTTTAAACCTCTGACATCCCCCTCGGTACTTCTGATGGGAACACCGTTTAAAGCATCCGTTTCCCTTGACCACTCATCCAATTCATCAAACATATCTTCCAGCGTTACATTTTCGTTATCCATCATATTCTACCTCCGTTCCTCGTATCTCAGATAAGGAATGGTAATCCAAAGGGGATTTCTCTCATTCTCATCTACCTTTATCTGGGTAAATACTTTGTCCTGTCTCAATAAGGTGTCATCATCCGTAAGTCCCGGTATTCCGTTTGAAAACTCATAGTATTTGTAATTTCCTCTGACAAATTCTTTGTCCTTTGCCCTGCTTTCTCTTTCCATCAGCATGGACTCTCTTTTTGCCTTGGAAAACAGCGCATAGGGAAGCAGCGCCCTGTATACCTTTTCCATGAAATCATCATCCCTGACGGCATTCTGATTCTTTTCCATATCCTCCATGGATTTTTTGAGCAGGTTATAATTTCCAAAGCTGAAATCTGCAGGCATTTCATTGATATCTCCCATATCCAGCCGCATTTCTCCGCCGGTCAGCATGGAGTTGTCACAAAAGACTCCCATATCGGGAAGCACCTGTCTGGATTTCAGAAAATATTCCAGAGCCGCTATATGGGACGCATTCTGTTTGTAAATATTTTTCACCCTGTGTTCTTCCCTGCCAAGATGCTGAACCCAGATTTCACTGTTAAAGTTTCCGGTGAAATATCCTGCCCGGTTCTTACATTCCAGCACGTGAATCCAGCGGTTGGTGATGATAATGGCGTCAATCTCCTGATAACTTCCGTTCGGCATGGGAACACATACATTGTATAATGTTCTGTGCGGAATTTTCAGCTTTCTGCTGAGCACATAGGCGTAAAACTCTCCCAGCACGCCCTTGTCGTTGACAATATCTTTTCTTGTCACTCCCGTTGCCAGATAATACTCTGACTTTTGGGGACTCTGGAAAAAGCATGCCAGCGCCGTCATATCATAGCTTACCAGTATCACTCCCATAAGGAACAGTCCCAATGCCAATACCGTTTCCAGTGCGTTTCCGCCGTCGAGAAGCGGGTTAATAAAGAACAGATACAGCAGCCACCACACCAGCAGTATAAGGAAAAACGCCAGTCCTCCGTACTTTAATGTCCTTTCCATCCATCTTCCGAAACTGCTTCCACATTCCTCAATACCGGGAAGCCCCAATGCTTTCCGTATGCTTTCCTGAATCGCTTTTATCATGGTTTTTACCTCCGTTACCTCATGATTTGTTTCTTTCTATCTTTAAGTACCCGTTCATTCCTGTTTGGTTTTATATTTTTGAAAAAAAATTTACATTTCTTTAAAATCTATTTCGTATTTCTGCGCATACCGTTCGGCGGCGGAACCTTTCTCCCCGTAAATCACCAGATGGGAGTTACCGCTCATGAAAATTCCATCGCCTATCTCGGTGACGCTGGCAGGAATGACAATCTTTTCCAGAGAGTAGCTGTTAAAGAATACCTTATCCCCAATCTCCTCCACTCCGTCCGGAATCACGATTTCTTTCAGATTACTGCAGGAGGAAAACGCCCTGTCTCCAATCTTTTTTAAAGACCCCGGCAAGGTCACGTCAGTGAGATTCAGATAACCGCTGAATGCCATCGGAGAGATACTTGTCACGCCTTCCTCGATAATGACGGTTGTAGGGTCGCCGCGGAAAACATCATATGTCCACGGTGCAACCTCTTTCCTTGCGTTGTAATCCGGCATTTCTCCTTGCCCGGATACGGTGAAAACGCCGTTTTCAAAGTGCATGGTGACGGTGTCCGTCAACTGCCATGTCGTACCGTCATTGGTCAGATGAACACCGGCGCCCGTGCTGTTTTCCGCAGACGGTGTCACAGCATTGCTGCGCTCATCCGTGTCCAAAACAGGGGAGGATAATTTCTTGTAAACATAGTCCGGCGTATCACGGAATGCGTAAGACTCCCAGTCCTCGCCGTCCGGTATATCCACATATATCATTCCGTCCTCTTCCAGATAGTAAAAGGCAATTCGTCTGTCTATGGGATTTCCTTCCATGTCTGTCAGGGTAAGCGGCTCCAAATCTTTTCCGGTAAAATGGAATTCCTGACCGTCCAACGTCCAGTATCCGTCATACTCCCAAAGAGTCTCATAAATATCACCATAGATGTGAACGGACTCCGAACCAATCTTTTTTACATATAAAGCAGGTCCTTCGGAACCGTCTTCGGGGCCCCACTTTTCATATTCCCGCAAATTATCCACATTCGCTATGGTTTTGGGCTTTGTCTCCTCAACTTCCTCGACCGGTCTTCCGTGGTTTCCCTCAAATTTTTTGACTTTAATAATAATGTCACTCTGGGTAGACAGGGTGAAATACCCTCTGTTGGCATCCTCTCTGGATACCTGCATGTAATCTAGCATGGTTCCCGGAGCGGCAGCATCCTCACCTGTCATGGACACAAACTCAATGGTGTACGGAAGGTTCAACCGGATTCCCACCGTCTGTCCGTCTTTGAAGGTACTCTTTAATGCTGCGGTGCTAAAACGGTATTCCTCATCACTCACCTTTTCCGCAGTCAGTGTAGGACCGTCATACTGATATTCAAACACATAGGGTTCCGATACCGCTACCTCATACATCTTAATAAACCCGGAATAATCTTCCTCCAATTCCCACGCGTCAAATACTTCCTTGGCAGAGGTATCCACCAGCCGGATGATAAAACCTTCTGCGGTACTGATTTGAAACGTAAAGGAATCTGCGGTAAAGTTGTACAGATATTGCGGAACCAGCATATCCGGCGTCAAATCCGTCTGGCTGTCGCAATAGGCAACCGCCAGCTCCACTCCCTCCGGCAAACCGCTCATTCTGTCTTTTACGATATTGCAGGTTACCGTATCTCCGTATTTTTGCAAATCCTCCGGTCGGAAACGGTATTCCGTATCGGACACCTTGTAAGGATATACCGCCTCGGCATCCTCTCTCCAGTATTCGCCAAAATACAAGCCAAGGTACTCTGACAAATCATCCTCCAGTGTCAGCTTTTCCCCGCTCTCGGACTCACCGTTTTCCCCGACAGTGTCCACCGTCTCTGTCCGGTTGTGGTTAATTACACTGATGGCACCTGCGGTTCCCGCTCCGGCAACAATCACTGCTCCCGCAATCAAAAGTGCCTTTGCCGTTGTGCTGAGGGCAACGGCTTTCGCCCCTGCGCCTGCGGCTGTTGCTACTGTGGTTGCGCCTGCGGCTCCTCCGGTCACTGTGGCTCCTGCTTCGGCTGCTACAGCGGCTGTCTCCGCTGCGGTTGCACCTGCGGTCGCTGCGGTTTCGGCTGTTCCTGCTGCCGCGGCTGCCTCTGTCACTGCGGCACCGCCGGCGGTAATGGCACTTGCCTGTAAACCGACGCCGGTGCAGGCACCGTTGTATATGGTCTGCGCTGCCTGAGCCGTGAGCGTGGTTCTGTCGGACATGGTCTTAATCGCATACCAGAGTACCGGCAGTCCGAGAACATGGAGTCTGTAACCCTCTTTCTTTTCTTTTTCCTCTACTCTTTCTTTGATATACTTTCTTGCATAATTCAACCGGCTCTTAATCGTGTTGACGGAGCATTCCATCAGTTCCGCAATCCGCTCCACCTTCAAACCGTCAAAATAATAGGCAACCACCGCCGCCTTCTGCAGTTCGGGCAGCTCCTCAATAATTCCTTTCACAATCTCGGCAGTTGCCTTCTGGTCTGCCGTAAGTTCCGGCATGGAAGAAATGTCATTGTTTTCAATGATGTCAAACATTCCCTCTGCCTCTTCCGTCAACAATACATCTCTCTGTTTTCTGTAAATTTTCATCCCCTGATTGTAAGTAATTCCATCCAACCATGAGTACAGCGCTTCCGCTGCCTGTAATGTATGTATGTTTTTGTATGCCTCCACAAAAACAATCTGTGTTAAATCCTGAGCATCCTCCTCTTTTTTCATAATCTGTTTTGCTCTGAAATACACCCTGTTATATGTTGCCGAATATACTGCATTAAAACCCGTTTCTTCCCCATTTTTCATCTGCTGTATGGCTTTTTTCAAATTGTCTTCCATTTTCATTCTCCTTTGTGCAATTATTTTGGCGGAATTACTTACTGCTCCTTTCTGATAATAAGTACCGTCCGGGAGCATTTTGGTTTTAAATTTTTCTATATTTTTAGTTTACCTTTTCAAGCAACTGTTGTCTATCGGAAAAACGTACACTATCAGATACCCGTGCGGACATGTGCATCTGACTATATAAAGGAAAACCGCCGGGCATACTGTCGGCGGTTTCCCTTTTTCTTATCTTTTTACTTAAATGTTTCTACCCAGTATGCGGTATAAACATACTGACCGGTTTCCACCCCGTTTTTGTATATAGGACATCTTTTATAAAATACGCTGATGCTGGTCCAGTTTTTCTGCCTGTTGTCATACTCAATATTATTTCTGTGTCCTTCTGATGCCAGCCACGCATCAAAGATTTGCTGTACACTGGGGTTGACTCCTTTCATATCCGGAGGCCCCATTGCAATGTTCTCTGAACGATATTCACTGCCGTAACCGGAGGGTCTTGCATGATCCCACAGTTTGGAGGTCTCGACTGCTCTCAGCGCCGTATATTCGGGCATGCGCCCGGAAGGGGTCGTGAGAATGGCAGCACCCAGAGTTTCTCTGTGTGCATTTACCAGTTCCAGCATTTGCTGCGCCTCTTCCTCATTGTAATGTCCAATCGCAAATTCCTTGCTTACGGTTCCGTCCTCGTTTCTCACGTCATAGTAATATACGCTGTCCGTACCGTCCGTCATCAGCATGGGAATTTCCTGTGTATCAAGGAGCGCCTGACACTTGGTACATCTCAGTTCCTTAGAACCTGCCACTCCCAGTTGTGCCTCCGCTGTCGTCGTCCATTCACCGTCATCATGTCCGACAGCCTCCGTCACATTTGTCTTTTTTGTATCACCACAGTTTTTACAGGTTTCCAGTGTGTATCCGCCCTCCGTACAGGTTGCCTCGACGGTGGAAGTTACCGCATAGTCATGCTCTAACTGGTCAATGGGCTCAGAGTAAGTGTCACCGCAGTTGGAACATTTATAAGTTACACTGCCCGCCTGTCCGCAGGTTGCGGCAGTCTTTTCAGACTCCACATAATGGTGTCCGGTTGCCGGAATGTCTGTTACTTCCTGATGGGAACACTTCTTACAGGTGATGGTGGATGTTCCCTTCTCGGTACAGGTTGCGTCCACTACCACTGCATCTGCGTACTCATGTCCGGTTGCCGGCAGCACGGTGTTGATAATACTGCCGCAGGCACAGGTCTGCTTTTCGTAGCCGTCCTCGGTACAGGTTGCCGGTTTGGTCTCTGTCGTATACTTATGGGTATGCGGCAGTTTGTCAATGACTCTGGAATCTGTCTCTGTCTGGCAGACACTGCAGATTTTCACTTCCAGACCGGTGCTTTCCTCGGTAGCGGGTGTCTTTACCGTCCAGTCTCCGGGGGTATGTGCCTTTTTCGCAATTTCCTCCGTATAACTGTCTCCACAGTCACAAGTGTAAGTAATGGTGCCTGTTTTACTGCAGGTACTGTCTGTTCTTGCCGTCTCGGTGTAGCTGTGTACATGAGGAGGCAGCTTTTCAATATCTTCCGTAATCTTGCTGTCACATCTGCTGCACTCTTTGTGCTTCTCTCCCTCGGATTCCTCGGTTGCCTCCTTGTCTATAATCCAGTCCCCGTAGTCGTGACCGAGAGCGGGAATACTTCTGCTCTCCACATAAGAACAGTTGGAACAGTTTCTCTGTTCGGTTCCGGCTGTTTCGCATTCAGCAGCTGCAGTCTCATGCCACTCATTCAGGAAATGACCGGTTGCAGGAATGGTTTCCGTTCTCATTACGGTATCACACTTTGTACACTTGGTTTGCTTACTTCCGTCCGTGGTACAGGTTGCATTTGCAGCAACCGTCCAGTCTCCTTCCGTATGTCCTGCTGCCGGTATGGTCTCTGTGGTCAAAGTGATATGGCAGACACTGCATTCGGTATGCTTTGTTCCGGTTTCCGTACAGGTTGCCTCCTTATCCACCACAAATGCGCCTTCGGTATGTCCGGTGGCGGGAGTTACCACGGTTGTGGTGTTTCCGCAGATAGAACAAGCCTTTACGGTTGTTCCCGCTTCCGTACAGGTTGCCTCCGTGGAAGATGTTATGGTGTAGGTATGCTCATGAGGCTTAACGGGAATATCCTCTTTTTCTATGGTTGTAAGGCAGTCCGGACAGATTTTCTCTCGCAGTCCCATTTCGGTATAAGTGGCTTCCTTAGTGGTCTTCCACTCAGCGTTCTTGTGGTTGGTCTTGGGGAGAATCACTTTGTCCGTCAATCCGCAGCGACATTCGTACAATTCGTAGCCGTCCGTGGTACAGGTAGACGGCTGGCTCTCCAGCAGTTTGGTGTGCTCACAGGTGTGAGGTAGCTTGGAAATTGCCTGTGTCTCTAAAATCGTTCCGCAGGAGGTACATTTCCGAACCTGCTGTCCCTCTTCCAAATCCGTTGCCTCTTTGACAATCTCCCATTCCCCTGCACTGTGTCCGGTTGCATCAATTTTCTCGCTGTAAGTATCGTTACACTTGGTACAGGTGTAAGTATCGGAACCGTCCAGGATACAGTTTGCATCCACATGTCCGGTCTTTTCATAAGAATGTCCGGTCTTTGGTATATCCACCTTCATGGTAGAACCGCAGCGGCATTCCATAATATAGTAGCCGTCCTTGGTACACTCTGCCTCCACTCTTTCCTTTTCGGTATCGTAATTGTGGGTATGGGGCAGTTTTTCAATAATTCTGTCATCCGTCTTACCACAGCCGTTTTCACATGTTGCTCTCTCCAGACCTTCCGTTAAATCGGTAGCCGGAGTAACCTCCACATAATTGACAAACTTATGACCCAGCGCCGGAATGGTGCTCTCCTGCTTTTTGTCATGACAGGTGCTGCACTCCATATGCTTTGTTCCGGTCTGTTCGCAGGTGGCAGGGGTGTCAATAATTTCCTGATAATTGTGACCCAATGCTGCAATGGTTCTGGTCTCCTCAAAGGCACAGACCTGACAAATTCTCTTTTCCTCACCGGCAGACTCGCACGCAGGTGCCGTTACGGTTGTCCATGCACCGAAGCTGTGTCCGGTTGCCGGAATTTCCTCCGTGCGGATAACCGCATGACATTCCTTACACTCGGTATGTCTCCTTCCGGTCTCAGTACAGGTTGGTGCCTTATCCAAATCCGGGTTATTGTCTATCCAGTCACTTTCGGTATGGTCTTTCTTAGCAATGACTTCTTCATAAAAATAACCGCAATTTTCTCTGGTACAACTGAATTTCCGGTTTCCTTCGGAAGAACAGGTGCTGTCCACCACATCAGGTTCCCCGAAAATATGTCCCAACGGAGCAATTTCATTATTCTCTACCTTCGTATTGCAGACCGTACAAGTGTAGGTATAAGCTCCCGCTTCCGTACAGGTTGCCTCTTTGGTAATGGTTCTCTCGCCTTCCGTATGCCCCTTTGCCGCAACGGTTCTGTTCTCCGTCAGTCCGCAGCTTGTACATCTTCTGGCTTCCTCTCCCGCCTCCGTACAGGTTGCAGCTTTTACGGTCGTCCACTCGCCGTAGGCATGACCGGTTGCCGCAAGGACTTCGGTTTCCAAGGTTTTTCCGCAGACCGTACATCTTTTGTACACATGTCCCGCCGTGGTACAGGTAGCGTTCTCCACAATCTGTTCGTCATATTTATGACCGGCGGCACCAATGGTTTCTGCGTAAAAAGAACCGCAGATGGTGCAGGTATAACGGTTATATCCGTCCTTCTCACAGGATGCGCCCTGAGAGGACGTCACCACATAAGTATGGTTGTGAGGGATTACCGCAATGACCTCGGATGCCAGCAATGTTCCGCAATCATTACAGTGCTGTTCCCGCAGTCCCTCTTTTGTCTGTGTTGCCTCGGAAACAACCGTCCACTCACCGCGCTTATGCTCTGCCAACGGCAACTGATAGGAATGGGAATATCCACACTCGCTGCAGGTGTCCACAGCCTCTCCTCTTGTTGTACAGGTGGACTGTGAAATGATTTCGGTTGTAAACGTATGGACATGTGCCTCCTGTGCCGGTTCCTCCACACTTAAATTCTCATTTGTTTCTTCCTGTAGGGTATCCGTGGAATTATTGTCTTGATTTCCGGTTTCGTCCGGGGTTTCATTGTCTGTCTGCTCCGTCTCTCCGGTAAGCGACTCCGCCAGTGTTTCTGCCACTGACAACACCGGTTCCTTTTTCGGCGCGTTTCCATTCACCGCAATTACGCCGACGGCTGTGCCAACTACGATAACCGCTGCTGCCGTAGCGACAACCGTGCCGGTTTTCACTGCCAGACTGCCAAGCAGAATTTGCTTTAACAAAAACTTTTTGATAAATTCTTTCATAGCTTTTTCCTCCGTTTCCTGTGTCCTTTTCAGGTCACCTGATACTAAGTACCTTTTTTACTCTCTTTGGTTTTACCGATTTGTCATTTTTTTACCACATTTTTGCGCACGTTCTTTGCGCATAGCGATTTTCAATCTTTACTCCTCCCGGAAAAGTTCCTCTATGGTGCTGTCCTCCTCCAGATAATCCTTGATTTTAACCGCCTCGTCCAATGTAAACTTTGATTTTCCACCCATTTTGGAAAGAAGTGTGCTGTATTTCATATTGATTCCCTCCGCCATTTGTTTTTTACTAATACCTCGATATGCAATTTTCACTTCCAACTGTCTATACATGTCATCACATCCTTCTATATCTAAGTACCAATGGCCCATGGTTTGGTTTTATTCTTTTTATATTGTTTTTAAAAATGTTTTACCGTTTTTCAAGTCTAATAATAGCACGATATATTGACGTTTTCAATCAGATTTTGCAGAAATAACACGGTATAACATTTTTTGTAATTGTCTAATAAACCGCATCATGTTATTATGGAAACGTAAAAAGGAGTGTGCTTGTTTTGACCAGAGAACAATATTTGAAGAACCTTATAAAAAGCAATGGATTTACCATAAAAGAATTTGCCCAGAAGATAGATATGCCTTATTCTACCCTGCTCACCATGTTAAACGAAGAAAAAATCGGCAATGCCGCGGTGGACAGTGTAATTAAAATATGCCGTGGGTTAAATATTTCGATACAGGAATTGCAATCCGTGCAGGGGACCAATATGTCCCCCGCAGAACATTTAGTATTAACAGAGCATGAAAAAGATTTGATACTGCGCTACCGGCAGAAACCGGAGCTTCAGAATGCAGTGGATATTCTTCTTTTCACGGAAAAATAATTATCCGATTATCTTTACTACGGATTTATCCGAGCTGCTGACCTGAATGTTGACCCGGTCGCCCGGAAATATTTTGGCATTACTGTAGGCAGCGTATGATTTTGCAATGTACTCCGTGCCGTTCCATGTGTACCTGATATAGGGTCTGTACATTCTGCTGTCCATGCCCCGAAGCTGCTCGTTAAAGGGGGACCCGTCGTCTTTGTCCACTTCCGTTTTCACTTCCACGCAGATTCCGACCGTCTGCCCCTCCGCTTTAAAATGATTCGCTTTCACCACAATGAAACCACCAACCGCCCCGATAAGCCCCAAAAGAAATACGATGTCTAACATTTTATTTCGTCTCCTTCTGTTCTGCCTGTTTCTTTTTGCTGTGGCGGAAAACAAGCACCGTGACAAGAATACTGATAAACAGTAACAACAGTCCGGCGCCGGATGCGATACCGAAAATACGCTCCATGCGCAGATACCTCGCCGCTTCTGCCGCTGATTTTTCAGCCAGTTCCAGATATGCCATGGAGTTACCAAACAGGTATCTGCTCACAAACTGCCAGATGCAGGCACCCTCCGCAAGACCTATGCAGACATCCCATACCACCAATAAGCCTGTCTTTTTCTTTTTCTCCGTCTTGTCCTTCTTTTTCAGGAAAAGCACGGAAAGAAGGATGATAACTGCACTGGCGAATAAGGAAACAAACAGGGGCAGGAACGTCAGCCAGCCTTTTTTTGCCTCCGCTCCGTTCACCATATTGGTGTCCTTGTACAGCGTCAGCACTCTTTTTACAAGGTTGCCGTTTGCATCCTCCGCCTCCAGTTCCACCACATTTTCACCGAGAGACAACTTTACCTCACAGGAAAAATCGCCGTTTTCATCCGGCTCCACAACGTTTCCGTCAATGCGCAGAGTATCGCCTCCCGTTATTTTGCCGAGAATCACTGCACTGTCCGTATAGAAGGTCTTTCCGTCCAGATTTTCATATAATTTTATTTCCGGCGGCAGGAAGTCGCAGTACACATTGGTGTCGACCACATAGTATACCAGATTGTCCGTCTCAATTTCCGCATATACCGTGTTGTTTCCCTCGTTCAAATCAAAGAATAAGGTTCCTTCCTCTTTGACCTGATAATCGCCCTCTTCTCCATTGATGTTGACGTGCAGGGGGCGTTCTTTTGCCACCTTATAGGCAAGACCTAACTGACCGGAGGAAGTGATTTCCCCGCTCGCATTGCTCAGGTTTTCCTGTTCTAAATCAATGGTCTTTACGGTTGCCGCCGACCACATATTATTTCGTTTGTAGGATAACTTAAGCGTCAGACTCTTTACCTCCGAAGAGAACGTGAAACTGCTCTCCGTCACATTCCTCTCCAGTTTGCCCGAATAGATGCTCTCGCCGTCAGCCTCTGCGTTCAGGCGGTAAGCGTCATCTCCCCAGCCCGCATAATCCGACCAGTCCACCGTACACAAGAATCCGTCCGTATCTATGAGCACCTTATAGTTTTCAATAGACTCCGGCTCATTGGGGTTGGTGTAGCTTATCTCCTCCGTTTGAAGGGAGTCAAACAGCTCCACATCACCGTCCTGATAATACACTTCCAGCCGGAATACATAAGTATCGCTGGACAGATGGGACAGGTCAATTTCCGCTTCTTTTTCCTCATTTGCCTTCGCACTTCCGTCCGAAACCAAGCTGATTTCTTCCGAATCTGACGTGCTGACTGCATAAATTTCATAGCGGTAGTAGACATCCTCCGACTCATAATCTGCCTCAAAAGTTACCGGCAGCCTGTCCTCTGCGATTTCCCCCGGAGTAAAGTACTGGAGCCATAATCCGTAATCGTCCTCGATAATGGAATAATCAATTCCCGTATTGGCACCCAAATCGTACTCAACGCTCCACGTTCCCACCGCAGCGTCATGAATACGATAGGTACTCCACAAATCTCCGGAGGAATACTCCACATCGGAATCCCCCGCTGTCTTTTTTGCCCCGGAAGGAGAGATAAAGGCAATATCCACCACTTCCTTGTCAAACGTAAACAATACCGTCAGGTCTCCCTGCTTAGACGTCGTGGCAATCTCCGCCTGCTTTACAGCCGCATGTACCGTCTGTCCCGTTGTGCCTAACAGGAATCCCATCAGTATCAAACAAATCCATAACCATTTTTTCTTATCAGACATCGCTTTTTCCTCGTTTAGTTCAACATTCCGTTGTTTTTGCCGCATTTTCCTTTTTCATCAATGTAATAGAAGCAGCCCTTTACCTTGTTTTTACTCTGGTATCTGCACGCAAAGACAAGCTGTTTTTTGTCATCATGTGTTGTATACAATCCAAGTGCCATGGAACCCGTGCGCCTGTTCTCCGTATTGATAATCCACCAGCTTATGTCGTACTCCATCGTACCGTCATAGGTTACACCTACAAACCTCGTATGGGCATCCAGCTCTCCTGTTCCGGAAACGTTAATGGAAACTCTGCCATCCGCGGTGTTCCACATCAGTCCCGCCTTCAGGCTTGCGGACAAACCGTTCACATTGACATTATCCAGCTGCAGCAGGCTGTTCGTATAATCAAAGTTTCCAAGTTTCACTCCCGCCTCTGCCAGCTTAATCTCGCTTAAGAATTTCAAGGTTGCCGATGCCTCCATGGTAAACGGACAAACCCGGATGGATGCCGTAGTATCGGGCATCTCCAACAGGCTGACATTTCCCACGAATTTTTCCAGTGCAGGAATATATTCCTTCACTTTCAGACTGCTAAACGACGCGGAACCCGTAAATTTCAGGCTCGTCCACGTTCCGTTCTTCACTGCGGTATTGATGTCCGATACCTTGAAGGTAAAGTTGTTCACCTCAATCGGAATTGCCGTGGGCAATTTTACCGCCTGTGCCAGTTCCAGACTTAGCTTCACCGAATCCGGAACCAAATGTCCCTTCCACGAAACTTCCGCACCGATGCCGGATTCCTTTGCAAAGAATGCCATCCGCACCATAGCGCCCAGCGTATATTCATTTTTCAGCGTATTAATCTTCACCTTAATCGAACCGTTGAAGTATACCGGTGAATTCAACAGGTTAATCTGATGATTAAAGTCTGTGTTGGACGGGTCCTTATAGGAGGCATCCATCACCAGTCCTACATTTTTATTGGTAACCTGCGCACTTCCGTCAAAGGAGAACATAAACATATCGCTCGTGTTACCGCAATTCTTCAATATCTGCTTCTGGTAAGGAAGAACGGTATTTCCCGTTGAAAAATACAAGCCGATACTGTTCGGATATAACCTTACAACAGGGCTGTCAAAGCAGACCAGATTGTAAATTTCCAAAAGTCCCGTGGATATATCGTCCACCAGATAATTGGAGTAATCATAGATATGCGCCGCATCATTGTATAATGTAAATCCATACAGTGCCGGTATATCCAGAGTGATTCCCTTTTCCGCAAGGAAGCTGCCGATTCCTTCCGCAGTTGCCTTGTCGTATGTCACATAAGAACCGCTGCCGTCATATACCGAAATGGAGCCTGACGTCAAATCTCCCTGTAGCGTTACGTCTCCCTTGAAATGCAGCCATCCGTTCAGCGTTACGTTTCCTCTTAAGGTGTAACTGTTGCCGCCACTCTCGATTCTCTCTGAGGAGGTAAATACATACGGACCGAATTCGGTTGTCTTTTCATCTCCCTGCGTGAGCACACTGAAACCGTTCTGCAATACTTTCTTCTTGCCGTCTACGGTCACTTCCACGTTGTACACGCCAACCGCAACGCTCGCTGGTATCTCTATGTCATAGGATTCCTCATCCGCATACGTTGCCTTCACTGTGTAATCGATATTGCCGTTTAATTTTACCGTAATGCTACTGTCCGCTTTAAATCCGGTGCCTTTCAGCTTTACGGATACTGCCTGTAACCCCTTATAGATATATCTGGGTGACATGCCGGATATACTCAAATTTTCGCTTGCTTTCAGTCCGTCGGTTTCCTCTTCTTCCTCCACCAACGAGTACGTTTTCACATCCCTTACCCTTTCGGACGGAAGAGATACTTCCAGTGTTCTGCCCGTCATGGTAACGGTGTCCTGTGCTTTATACGAAATCTCGTACTGGCTGTACACCTGTGAGTGAAGCATGTTATAGAAGGAACTCAGGCTGGAACTGTCCGAAACATAGACAAATTCTCCGTTTCCGCTGTTTGCAATGGTGTTTAAGTATACCGTATCCACCGAGCTTCCCAATCCCATGGCGTATACCGTAACGCCTTTTTGCAGCGCCAGAAAGCCGATTTGCCGGGAAATTTCCTCTGTGCTTTTCGGGTCGTTGTCCTGTCCGTCCGTCATCAGAATCAGCACATTATTTTCAGAGTCATTGGAAGGAAAACTACCAAGACAGCTTACCGCTGCCGAAAACATATCCGTTCCGCCCAGTGCCTGCATGCTCTGTGCAAAGGCAATCAGCTCCTCATCCGTTGTACCGAATGTTCTGGTGTCCACGATTGCGGAGTCAAACGTTACCACAGCCAGATTTTCACTGGCATTCTTATCCTGTATAAAAGCGACTACCGCATCCCTAAGATTCTGTATGCTGCCACCCATACTGCCGGAGACATCACACAAAAGCATAATGTTAGAACCGGTGTAATCTATCTTTTTTAAGGAAAAGTCTTTTATCTGCGCGCCGCAGTCGTATACCTCCAACCCCGCTTTCAGGTCATCCACATTGGTTATGTAATCGCTGTCAATCTGCACTCGCGAAGTAACCGTCTCAAAGGCGGAAGTATCAATTTTTCCAATGGATATGGAACTCTTGATTCTGCTGACATAGTCCACTGCTGTCTGTGCGAAGTTGAACGGGGTCTTGTTGTTGGTGTTGCCCGACCCATTCAGCGCCTCGTCAAGACTCGTCTGGGGGTCCTGATACTGCGGTGAAACAATGCTCTCCACATCTATGGTAAGCGCATGATCCAATACATTGTCAATGTACCGGGAAACATTTTTGATATTTTCCGTGTCACTGTCGTCGTCATTGCTTACCACGGAAATAATCTGCGACATGGCGGATACATAGCTGTCATCCTTACAGTCCTGAGAACTGTAAATCGCCGAACTGATGCAGGAATCCGTGGAGGTCTCATTGCCAAAGTAATCCTCTATCTTTGCCAGTTCCAAATATACCTTGGTCCGGTCGGTTCCGGCCTCCGTCTCCGCAACGTCGGTCAGATGTTCCTTGATTGTCACTAATGCCGAATCACTCAACTGGCTTGTAACAGCATTCACCCGTGCCTTTAATACATTTCTCTCCTGTACGGTTAAATCCTTTTGATTTTCCTGATATACCCTGTTTAATCTTGTCTTTACCGCCGAGGCATCCGCACGGTCAATCGCCTGATATTCATCGGAGAAACCCGTTTTCTGAACCAGTCCGCTCATATATAATTCAGCGGAAATCATCAGTTCATGGTAGGACGAATCACTGGTCAGTTCCTTTGTGATAGCGTCGAAATCTCCCGACAACACATTCGATTTGATTCTTGCCTTATTCACACAGTCCAGACTTAAATATTCCGGTGCATTTTCCTCTATCTCACGGAACGCGCGCCTGTATTTTCCGGTTGCATTTTCACCATCCTGTGTAAAATCGGCATAGGTGTCCGTGATACCCGCCACCGCTTTGGCGCAATCCTTCGCCTCGTCCGAAATGGAATATTTCTTTTCCACCTCGTCCTCAATGATTTTCTGAATGTCCGCTAAAGAGGTCTCCTCAATTTGCCTGATTTCCTCATAGGAATCTTCCGCGTAGCCGTAGTCAGCTATATTTTCGCCTACTTCCTTAAGATACCCTATCATCACCAGATCGGCTGCGGTATTCTGTCCTTTTTTACTTGCAAAGACCACTTCCTCCGCATCCGCACCAATCACATCCGTATTCGCCGATAGATGGCGGTACAGTCCGGATGCCGATTCATAGTCTCCCTTTAAAAGTGCGATGCGGGCATTTAACAGCCGGCAGTGATTATCGTAACCATAGTGACTGCTGTACTCGTCAAGCACCTCATACGCTTCCTCATAAGCGCCTTCCTCCGCCAGCGCATTGGCAAAGGCAATCGTTTTCTTTTCGGACAAACGGGGAGCAATTCCACCATCACTTATAAATTTCATTCCACCGTAAAAAAGCATAGCCCCGCATCCTAATGTAAGCAGCAAAACCATACCTATTTTACCAAACCGGAAAGCACGCCTTTTTATCAGCAGAATAATTGCTGCAACGGTGCCCGGCAATAATCCCAATCCTATTTGAAAGAAAATATTCATGACAAGTTTCTCCTAAAAAAACCGCTCCATGCTTTCACACGGAGCGGTGAACTATCGTCTTCCGCACGATTTCCAGATATTAGTAGCTCAAAGTACCATAGTAAATTTTCCAGCCGCCGCTTTCTTTGATCAGATAGAGATCGTATACGTTGTAGGCTGCTGATTTCTTGGAACCCTTAACGGTTAACTGTAATGACACATCTACAACCTTTTTAATATCACTGGGATCCATGTTGTAGCTGTCCACCAGATTGTCCTTTAACTCGTTTACTCTTCTCTTGGAAAACTCAGTCTCGTCTGTGATTTCATAGGAAATCTTTTTAACTTCTCCCACGGAATCCTCGTACTTGTCCAGTGTGTTGGATATCTGTTCGTCATAATATCCGGTCAGGTCATCATACCAAGCTCCATATACCTCATCGCTGACAGAACTGCTCAGAGATTCCAGTGTAGCAACATCGTCTTTCTTGAGTGCTTTCACCATCTTGTCAAGAGTTGCCTTATAACTGTTCATGCTGGATACAACACCGATTACGATACACAATACGAAAATTGCCGCCAAAGCAATTCCTACGATTGTAATTAACTTTTTAGCACTGATGGTTTTACCGGCAGGGGCTGCTGCCTGCGGTGCTGCGGTCTGCGTGGGAGCTGCTGCCTGTGCAGGGGCGGCTTCTGCCGCGGGAGCTTCTGTCTGTACGGGCGCTGCTTCTGCCGCGGGGGCTGCTGCAGACGCTTCTGTCTGTGCAGGCGTTGCTTCAGCTGCAGGTGCTGCTACCTGTGCACCGGCAACCGGAGTTCCGCACTTGCTACATACGTTATCCTCATCATTCATTTGATTACCACAATTTGCGCAAAACTTTGCCATTTCTGTTTCCTCCATCTTTTGAAGTATCAATAAAATATGTTATAAAAAATTTTTTGCTTTTTATAAGATATTTTATAAAATTTTAACATTTTTCGTGGTTTTTGTCAATGTAAAGCACAGCAAAAGACATCCTTCACACCATCAATAAAGTTTGAACTCAAAATCCTCGTTGCCAAGACGGATTCTGTCGCCGTGATGAATTTCGGTTTCTGTATTGCTCTGAATCATCTTGCCATTGACAAAGGTATGTTTTCTCTTTACCAATCCGAAACACCGGTTTGTTCACCGGAATTTTTTCGTTATTTTTGTTTCTGATAAGATGCGGTGTTATCGTCTGTGCCTGCTGCATACCGCTGTTTAACACAGTTGTTTCATCGATACGACCACCTCCGAGAACTGTTGTTTCACCAAAGTTCATAGATTGACCTTGCGGAACCGGCGTAGGCGCATATGCTCTATTTTGAATCGGCTGAGATGCAGCCGGCTGGAAGCCGGGCTGCGGTCTTTGAACCCGGGTCGACTGATTTGCCGATGGTTGAGTCTGCGGATGCTCATCTTCTTTTTTCAAGTCATCTAAAAGCTTTTTAAAATCCGGATTTGATGTTTCAATATTTGTTATTGGCAAACAAATAAATGTTGCCGCACAGGTAGTAACATCAACAAATATGTATTCCTGATCAAGAATGATACCGGATGTATCAATCATATAGTCCTCAGCGGGCATCAACCCATCAACAATGCCTTCAAAAGCTCCAAGAAGTCTTCTGCGATTTACAACTCCGCAAAAAAATTGCTTCATAGAGATTTTAGCAGAGACATTGTACTTAATGTATCTTTCTTCGTCCATCTGAGTAAACAATGTTTGCGCCAAACCCGGAATAGAATTGTTGGTAAGCATTCCGAGACTTAATGAATCAATTGATTCGCCTATTCCAATCTTATATACAAGGTATGCCAACTTTGTGAAATTAAAAAAGGAAGATTAACCTATGAAAAGAATAAAAATCATAACCTCATTTGCCCTTTCCTGCGCCCTGCTCTGTCAGACCACGCCGTCCGTCTCTGCGGCAGCACCCGCCGAAAAGGAAGAAGTTGTCTACATTATCAGTGACGGAAGCGGCGCTGTTCAAAATGTCAATGTCGTCAACATTTTTGGCGGCGGCTCCGTCACCGACTACGGAAACTATTCTGCGGTAAAATGCACTCAACGAATTGTATGCTAACACCGGCAAATTAAACAATGCCACGGATCTGCTTCATGACAAGACAAAAGAACTGTCAGACGGCACGGACACTTTAGCTGACGGCACGGATGAATTTGCGAAAGAAGCTGCGAATGCAGACGACGAAATTGAGGACGAAATTGACTCCATGTTAGATTCCCTCCGCGGCAGTGACGAGATTGTGTCCTTTGTATCGGACAAAAATACCAATGTCAAATCCGTCCAGTTTGTAATAAAGACCGCCGCTATCGAAAAAGCTGCCAAAGAGGAGACGCAGACAGTCACGGAACAGTCCGCCTCATTCTGGGAAAAGTTGGTGAATTTATTCCGCTAACCATTGTGGGAGATGATATTGTCATCGGCATGTTCTGCGACTTTTTGCAGATAGGGGATGTCCACAAAATCCGGCTCGTCCAGTCCCCAGCCGATGACAAAATTTCGACATTCCCTCTCACTCCTGTACAATTTCATATTGCATCCATTCGTATTTCAGCTTTGTTCCTTCAGTGATTTCCGCCGGAAGCAGCGCCCGCGCCACCAGCTTCAAATCATCACTCTCCACATCCGTCCGCCTCAGGTGGGCATAATCACCGTCTATCTGTACCACCTCATAAAACCATGTCTCCATCTGATTTCCTCCTAACTTTCTCTTCCAAAATCATCCCGATTTTTTACCAAACAGGCGGTGAACGAAAAATCAGCCACCGCCTCCTTATTAATGCTTTCCCGTCTTTCGGAAACGTCAGCTTATTCAGCCTCGGATTCCTTTCTTTTTCTGTTGTAAACAACGATGCCTGCAGCAACGCCGCCGCTGACAACGAGCAGTGTAATCCATACAAACAGGTAATTTCCGCTGTCACCGGTCTTAGGCTCTTTTACTGCTGCCGCTCCTGTTTCTGCCTGTGCAGCGGTATTTTCCGTGTTGGTGCTGCCACTGTTTCCGGTGTTGGTATTACCGCCATTTCCGGTATTGCTTCCGCCGTTTCCGTTCTGTGCAGCAGTCACCTCGAAGGCTGTACTACATTCGCCGTCATTATAGAGCACGATCAGTGTGTGCGCTCCGGCAGAAAGTGTTTTAAGATAATCTGCGCTGAATGTGACGATGGTGGAACCGGAAACTGCGGTATACTGATCCGCAGGAACAACGTTGCCATCCACTTTAACTCCGGTAAATTTGGAAAACTCGCCGTTTGCGCGGAAGGTCAGGGTGCCGTCGCTGTTCTGTTCCCACGCACTGTTTGCTCCCTCGATGATTTCGTAGGTGGGCGTCGGTTCGGGTGTCGGTGTGGGCTTAACCGGCTTGATTGTTTTCATCGCAAAAACAAAAATTCCGTTTTCCGTTTTGGATACATTGATTGCATTTATCTCAGTATCATTTACCTTCACGGTACAGCCGTCTGCAAAAACGTATCCGTCCTTGGCTTTCAACTCAATACTGTACATATAACTCTTGCCCTCTTCAAAAGCAGTAATCTTTTTATCCTGAGCAAGGGCATTGTTTTTGTTCTCATCCGAATACCAGAAAGCTACCGGCGTTGCGGTACCGTTTGCGTCTATCTGCATTTCCTCCCAGTATTCATACTCGATTTCATATTTGTCTGCATCTTCGGGAAGCGCTACAGCAGCGGTTTTCTGCGGTGCCTCTCCCGGCTGGTAGTCAAATTTGGCATTGGCAACGGTTGCCGCATTGATGGGAGTTACAGTTGTTCCGGCGGCAAACTGCACAGGTACGTCGTTGCTTACCTGCTTATGGGATTCATCCGCACCGGTCTCCACCATACCGTTTCCTAACACAAGCTGCCCCAGTCTCAGGGCAAGATTTCCGGCACAGCCGGTATTGAGAATGGTCGTTCCACCGTTAAAAGTCGCAACATAATCGTCTCCATACATTCTGACTAATGGCGTGGAAAATCCGTCATCTACGTCCACAGGGAACACAATGGGAGTGTATTCGCCCCAGTCCCATGCCACATCAAGCACACCGCTGTTGACGGTAAGGTTTCTGCACTCAATAGCCGGACTGGTATACAGCTTGCCGTTATATTCCTGCACCGGCTCACGCACGGTGAGGGTAGTATTGGACAGAGTCAGGTCTTTCGTATTAATCCGCTGAGTCTGAACCGTACCTCCGGATACATTGAATTTATTCACGCCATATATCGAACCACTCCTGACCGTACCGCCCGTAACCGCGAAAATACCCTGCTGGTCGGTGGGCTGATATTGATACATGTAAATACCCCCTGCAACCTGCAAGGTGCCGGCTGTAACCTCAATATTTCCGGTACCGGAACCATTCACATCCCTTGAAACAGAGACAGCATTTTGATTGTCTCCTGTCGTAGCGGCAGTAAGCTGACCACCGGTAAGCTGTATGCTGCCGTTGGAAATGTCTATTGCCTTGCTGGCAGTGGCAATAACCTGCGCACTGTCGGAAACGCTGAGGCTGCCTACGCTAATATATATGCCATATGCCAGTCCTTCGCCATCCATGGAGGAAACGCACCTTCCCTCCAGTCTACCGATGCCGGAAACAGAAATATTCCCCCGATAGACATCGAAACCGCAGGAGAATGACTTCCTCACATCATCCGGATTCTCTGTGTCGAAAGCTTCCCCTCCGATACCGATGAGATTACCGCCTGTGACGGTAAGGTTTACGCCTTCCGCAAGTTCGACACCATGGGAAAATGCACAATCGGCACAAGACGTCTTGCCGCCGTTTGCGGTAGTTGTGCCGCCTCTGACGGTAAGGTCTCCCGCTCCGTAAATGGCTGCCGAATATGTCCATGCGTCGCCGCTGTTGATATGTTCGCCGGAGGTCACGGAAAGCGTACCCGTACCGTCAATCGTCAGCGCACCCGCAGCGTAAATGCCGTAGACAGATATCTTGGTTCTATAGCCTCCACCTTGTGCTGCTGTCGCCCCTCCGCCCGTAATTCGGTTATTCGTGCCGTCAGCAAGGATAACGGTAGCTCCGGCAGGCAGCTTCACAGCGGTAGTTGCCGTGGTTGTAAAGTCAACGCCGTTCAGTGTCAGTGTACTGCCGTCCCATGTGGACTCCGCCTCCCCGGTCTTTGTCGCATTGAGCAGTGCCAGTGCCGCCGCTCCTCCGTCTGCAGCAGTAAAGTCTGCCGTTTCCGTGGCAGGTTCCGCTGCCTGTGCCGTCATCGGCACCATTGAAAACACCATGCACAGCGTGAGCAGAACTGTCAGCAGTTTTGTTTTTGTTGCTGTTCTTTTCATTTTTTCCTCATTTCCGCGCACGTTCTTTGCGCATAGCGAATTTGTGTCAAGTGCGCACAGACACAAATCTCGTGATTGAAAAATTTTATTTTTCAATCTTACCCCCTTTCCGCAGCATACGCTGCGCATAATGTAGCTGTTCCGCCTAAACACTCCCCTTTTATGTAACCTTAAAGTCAGAATGTATCACTTCACGCAGTGATTATAACATAAAGGGGCACACCATTTCAGCATGTTTTCATAAAAGTCAATTGACTCTTTTGGAAATATCTTGCAAATTCTATAAAAAACACTCCGCAAATCTCCGGTTTTGACTTTCTATCCCCTTCAAAATGTGCGTCCGCCGGACACATAAAAAAACTGCCCTCCGGTCAATTCCGAAGGACAGTTTCCTTTTTCACTAACTCTGGGGTGCCTAATTTTCAAAAAAGTGATTTAATTTGTTCAGACAGCTAATCAGCACTTTCATCTCGTCCTCATCCAAATCCTTCATCATGGCATGTATCATATGCCTGTGAAAATCGCGGTGATGGTAAAATGCTTTCTGTCCTTTTTCGGTTAACGTCACAAGCACCACTCTCTTATCCGTTGTGCTCCTTTGACGGTTGATATATCCCTTGTCCTCCAGACTGCTCATGTTGGTGGTCAGCGTTCCAACCGTCACATGCAGTTTCTTGGCAATGGTGGACATACTCTTCGGTTCGTCCATGCCGATTGCCTCCATAATGTGCATATCGTTGTTGCTGATGTCCTTAAATTCTTCTGTAATCACTGCCCGGTTTTCCACATCCATGACATTATTGAATACATTTACCAGCAGTTCATTCAACATGCGATTTGTGCCTCTGTCCATCTTTTACCACATTTCTGCGCACGTTCTTTGCGCATAGCGAGTTTGTGTCAAGTGCGCGCAGACACAAATCTCGTGATTGAAAAATTTTATTTTTCAATCTTTACCGCAGGCCTTCACCTGTTATTTGTCGTAAACTGTCATTTTCTGCTGCCTATGGCTATTATATACTCTTACCAGACAAATACACAAGCCCCATATGTAAGACCGGCGCCAAATCCTGCCATAACCACCCTGTCTCCCCCGTGGATTCTGCCCTCGCGGATGAGTTCATCCAAAAGAACCGGAATGGATGCTGAGGACATATTACCCACGCTCTGTAAATTCACCGCAAATTTGTCCCTGTCCGCGCGGAGGCGTTTTGCCACTGCATCGATAATGCGGATGTTCGCCTGATGCAGTACAAACAAATCAATATCCTCCACCGTAAGACCCGCATTTTCCAATGCCTCCTCAATGCACTTAGGCACCTGTCTGGTGGCAAAGCGGTAGACCTCCTGCCCGTCCATACGGATAAAAAGCCCCTTATCCTCCGTGTTGTTCTCCGCAAAAAACGGAGTTGCCGCCATCCGTTCCCGACATTCCAGAACGGCACCCTTTCCGCCGTCCGAATGAAGGGCGCTGCCAATCAGTCCGGCTCCGCTTTCTTTTTCCTCCGCCTCCAAAAATACCGCACCGGAGCCGTCCCCGAACAAAATGCAGGTGGAGCGGTCCTCCCAGTCTATCAGCTTGGAGAGCACTTCGCTTCCAATCACCAGTGCATTGCGACGCTGCCCTGTCTGCAGATACGCATTTGCCGTGGTCAGTCCGAAAAGGAAACCGGAACACGCCGCATTCAAATCAAAGGCAAGGGCATTGACCGCCCCGATTTGTGCCTGCACCTGACAGGCGCTGCAGGGAAGCAGGCTTTCCGGAGAACAGGTGGCAAGCAGAATCAGTTCTACCTCCTCCGGCTCTTTTCCTGCCATGCGCAAAGCCTCCCTTGCCGCCTCTGACGCTAAGGACGCAACGGTTTCCCCGGTGGAAATATGGCGCTGTCCGATACCGGTTCTCTCCCGAATCCATTCATCCGATGTCTCCACAAACTCTGTCAAATCTTCATTTTGGACTATTTTCTTCGGAAGCGCACTTCCGGTACCCTTCACTCTGATGGTTTTCACGCAAATTCCTCCATTATGTCTGCAACTTTCTCTATCCGGTCCGCGCGGTACGCATTGCTGCCGCAGAAAATCAGCCCCTCGTCCAGTCTGCCCTCCACCGCATTCACAAGCGCCTCCGTGATACAGTAAGGCGCCGTGGCGGGATCGCAGGTTTTGATACACTGTCTGCAGCCACGCATAAACCGCTCGCCGTTTGCCACTCTGTCCAGAAAAGTATTGTGAATGGCTCTGCCGGGCATGCCCACCGGACTTTTGACAATCACAATATCCTCTTTTTTGGCACGGATATATGCCTGTTTATACGCATCGGAGGCGTCGCACTCTTTCGTGGTGACAAACCGCGTTCCAAGCTGTACGCCGTCCGCTCCCATTTCCATATAATGATTTTTGTCCTCTGCGGTATAGACGCCGCCCGCCACAACAAAGGGCACCTGCATTTCCTTTGCCTGCGCAATCATTTTCCGCAGTTCCTGCTCGTAGCCCTCCGGAGTGTACGCATCCAGTTCCTCTTTGGAAAATCCTAAATGTCCTCCCGCAAGAGGCCCTTCCGCCACAATGAAATCCGGCTTTCTGGCATACTTTTTCTGCCAGTATTTCGTAATCACGGACAATGCCTTGGTGCCGGACACGATGGGCGCTATTTTGGTGCGGCTGCCCGCCGTCAGTTCCGGCAAAGTCAGGGGAAGTCCCGCACCGGAAATGATACAGTCCGCTCCTGCTGCCACGGCAGCCTTCACATACTCCTCGTATTTCTGCGTTGCCACCATGATGTTGACGCCGACAATGCCGCCGTCTGCTATTTCCCTTGCCTTCTGAATCTCTTTTCCAATGGTGCGGAGGTTAGCTTCTATGGGATGCTTTTGAAAATCCGGCTCCCTGTAGCCAATCTGTGCCGTGGAGATAATGCCGATTCCTCCGCATGCCGCCACGGCTCCCGCAAGACCGGACAGGCTGACGCCCACGCCCATTCCGCCCTGAATCACCGGAATCCGGGCGCACATATCTCCGATTATCAATTCTTTACTCTGCATTTTTTTCCACATTTCTGCGCACGTTCTTTGCGCATAGCGAGTTTGTGTCAAGTGCGCGCAGACACAAATCTCGTGATTGAAAAATTATATTTTTCAATCTTTCTCCATTCACGTTTTCCTTAATACTTGCGGAATCTTTCATATCTGCTCTGTGCAATCTCCTCCCCGGTCATGCCGCGGTATTTTTCCAGAAATTCCTTGATATGCTCCTTTAACCAGCCGCTGATTGCCTCCACGGTCTTGGTGTCCGCTCCACCGAATTCCGGCACGATTCTTTCAATGACGCCGAGGCGTTTCAAATCCTCGGAGGTGATGTTCATGACTTCACTTGCCTCCTGAGCCTTGTTGGCGTCCTTCCACAAAATGGACGCAAAGCCTTCCGGGGAAAGAATGGAATAGGTGGCGTTCTCCATCATCCACACTTCATTTCCCACTGCGGTGGCGAGCGCTCCGCCGCTTCCGCCTTCCCCGATGAGAATACAGAGAACCGGCACTTTCAGGGAGGACATTTCCAACAGATTCCGGGCAATGGCTTCTCCCTGCCCGCGCTCCTCCGCCTCCACACCACAGAACGCACCCGGCGTATTGATAAAACTGATAATGGGCCGGTTGAATTTTTCCGCCTGCTTCATCAGCCGGAGCGCCTTTCTGTAACCCTCCGGCATGGGCATGCCATAATTTCGTTTTGCACATTCCTTGAAATCCTTGCCCTTAATGTCCGCAAGCAATGTCACGGGCTGACCGTCCAAAAATGCCAGCGCTCCTATCAGTGCCGCATCATCTCCGAAATACCGGTCGCCGTGCGCCTCCACCACATAATCGAAAATATGGGAAATGTAGTCCGTAGCCGCCGGTCTTGCCGCCTGACGCACCGCTTTCACCTTTTCCCATGCCGTTCTGGGAAGCGCTAGGAAAGAGTGCTCCTTAATGATTTCCGTGGGTTCAAAATGGAAATCAAAATTCTTGCGAAACTCCGCATATCTGCCCTCCTTGCACTGGTGGGTCATAATCAGGAAATACATGGTCTTTTTCAGATTTTCCCGGCGCACGATGCCGTCCACGAAACCGTGTTCCTGTAAAAATTCCGCAGTCTGGAAACCGTCCGGCAGCTTCTGTCCGAGAGTCTGCTTAATTACCCTCGGTCCCGCAAATCCAATCAATGCGCCCGGCTCCGCCATAATGATGTCGCCTAACATGGCAAAACTGGCTGTCACGCCTCCGGTGGTAGGGTCGGTCAAAATGCTTGTGTAGAGCAGTCCCGCCTCCCCGTGCTTTTTGATAGCCGCCGCCGTCTTTGCCATCTGCATTAAAGATACGATTCCCTCCTGCATTCTTGCCCCGCCCGAACAGCAGAACAGGAATACCGGAAGTTTTAAGCTCGTTGCCCGCTCAATGGCTCTGGTGATTTTTTCACCCACAACGTGTCCCATGCTTCCCATAAGGAACTTGGATTCGCAGACTCCCACAACCGCTTTTTCCCCGTATATCTCACACTCTCCCACGGTCACCGCTTCCCCTACGCCGGATTTTTCCCTCGCCTCTGCGAGTTTCTCCTCGTAGCCCTCATATTGAAGCGGATTGCTCTCCTGCATTTCCTCAAACCACGGGATAAAGCTCTTGCGGTCTGCCACCATGCGTATCCGGTTATGGGTTTTTACCCTGAAATAATAGCCGCACTCATAGCATACATATTTGTGCTTTACCGCACGTTCCCTGTCAATCATTTTCTTGCACTTCGGGCACTTGATTTCCACTTTTATATCCATGCTCTCACCTCTGCCTACTTTCCGATTGCAAATGTAAGTTCCGCCTTTGCCGCTAACTTGCCGTTCACCGTTGCCACCGCTTCGCCCACTCCGATGGGGCCTTTGGTGCGCAGAATCTTGGTTTCCAGAACCAGTACATCCCCCGGTCGAACCATCTGTTTAAACTTTGCCTTGTCGATTCCCGCAAAATAAGCGGTTTTTCCCCGGTTTTCCGGAAGGGAAAGGATTGCCACCGCTCCGGTCTGCGCCAGCGCTTCCATAATGAGCACTCCCGGCATAACCGGATTTCCCGGAAAATGTCCCGCAAAATACGGCTCGGAAAACGTAACACTTTTCTTACCGACCGCCCGCACACCGGGTTCCACTTCCTCTATGGTGTCAATCAGCAAAAAAGGATGCCTGTGCGGCAGAATTTCCATAATTTCCTGTGTATTATAAACGGACATTCGTTTCTCCCCCTTCTATTCCGTGTACTGTTTCAGCAAAAGACTTGCATTGTGTCCGCCAAAGCCAAGGGAGTTGCTCAGCGCATAAGGCACATTCTCCCGGTAGCTTTCCTGACAGTAATTCAAATCCAGTTCTTCCTCCGTCTCTTTCAGTCCCACGGTTTTGTGGATAAATCCTTCCTGTATCTCTTTCACGCAGGTCACAAACTCCACGGCTCCCGCTGCACCTAACAAGTGCCCCACCATGGACTTGGTAGAATTAATTTTAAGCTCCGCCGCATGCTCCCCGAATGCCAGCTTAATGGCTCTCGTCTCGAAAAGGTCGTTGTGGTGCGTGCTGGTACCATGGGCATTGATATAAGTAATCTCCTCTTTTTTGACACCGCCGTCCTCAATGGCGTTAAGCATTGCCTTTGCCGCTCCGGCGCCGTCCTCCGCCGGGGAGGTAATATGATATGCGTCCGATGAACAGCCGTAGCCAATAAGCTCGGCATAAATCTTTGCGCCGCGCTTTTTTGCATGCTCCAGTTCTTCCAGAATGACCACTGCGGCACCCTCGCCCATGACAAAGCCGTTTCTGTCCTTGTCAAAAGGAATGGAACAGCGTGCAGGGTCGTCACTAAAGGATAATGCCGTCAGAGCGGAGAACCCTGCAATTCCGATGGGTGTGACAGAACTTTCCGTTCCGCCCGCCACCATCACATCCGCATCCCCGTACTGTATGGTGCGGAACGCCTCACCGATGGAATGGGTTCCGGTAGCGCAGGCGGTCACCACGTTCAGGCTCTTGCCCTTCAGCCCGTAAGCAATGCTGACGTTGCCTGCCGCCATATTGGAAATCATCAGAGGCACCAGCATGGGGCTCACCCTTGAAGGCCCTTTTTGCGTCAGCCTGTCATGCTCTCTCTCCATTGCCTGTAAGCTGCCGATTCCGCTTCCCACACTGCAGCCGACACGGAAGGCATCCTCTTTTTCCATATCCAGTTCTGCGTCTTTGATTGCCTCTCCGGCTGCTGCCACGGCAAACTGACAGAACTGCTCCATTCTCCGCGCCGCCTTTTTATCCATGTACTGTGTTGCGTCGAAATCTTTCACCTCCGCCGCCAGTTTGCAGCGGTAATCCGCAGTATCAAAATAGGTGATAGGCGCAAATCCAATTTTTTCATCCTTAATTCCCTGCCAGAATTCCTCCACACTGTTGCCAATGGGGGTGATTGCACCCAGACCTGTCACTACTACTCGTCTCGTTCCTTCTCTCATTCTGCCTCCTTTTGGCGTACTCTTTACATCGCCATGCCGCCGTCTACACACAAAACCTGACCGGTAATATAGTCAGATTGTTCTCCCGCCAAAAACAATACCGCCTGCGCCACATCTGCGGGCGTTCCCATTTTGCCTAAGGGAATTTTGTCAAGAACCTCTTCCTTCACCTGCTTTGGCATGGCGTCCGTCATGTCCGTGCCGATAAAACCGGGAGCCACGGCATTGACACACACGTTGCGGCTTGCCAGTTCTCTCGCCACACTTTTGGTAAGTCCGATTAATCCAGCCTTGGAAGCCGCATAATTTGCCTGTCCCGCATTGCCCACGACGCCGCTGACCGATGATATGTTAATGATTTTACCGCTGCGCTGCTTCATGAAAGTCCTTGTCAGGTGGCGAATCATGTGAAAAGCGCCTTTTAAGTTCGTGTCCAGCACGGAATTAAATTCCTCCTCCGTCATGCGGACAATCAGATTATCTTTGGTAATCCCCGCATTGTTGACCAGAATATCCACCTTTTTGTACTGATCCAGCACCTCTTTTACAAACTCCCCGCACTCGGCAAAATCTGCCACGTTGCAGCCCTTCGCCTCAGCGCTGCCGCCGTTTTGGCGGATTTCCTCCACAACCTCCTCTGCCCGCTTGGCAGAGCCGTTGTAATTTACAATTACGGTTGCTCCCTGATCTGCCAGCGTTAATGCAATCTGTCTGCCGATTCCCCGCGATGCGCCGGTCACGACTGCCACTTTTCCTTTTAACATGAAAGCTCCTCCATCACTTTTTCCATATCCGCCGGTTTCTCCACATTGTAAACCCGGACATTCCGGTCGATTTTACGGACAAAGCTGCTCAACGTCCTGCCGGGGCCAATCTCAATAAAAGTGTCTGCGCCGTCGGCAATCATCCGTTCTATGCCCTGATAAAACCGCACGGGGCTGGACACCTGTTTTTCCAAAAGTTCCGCAATGCCCGCGTTATCCGTGACATAATCTGCGGTCACATTGGACACATACGGAATCTGCGGTACATGAATTGCCACCTTGTCTAACTCCGCCCGCAGTTTTTTCCCTGCATTTTCTAACAATGCCGAATGAAAGGGGCCGCTGACCTTTAACGGAACACAGTGTTTGGCAGATGCCTCCATCATTTTTTCGGAAGCCGCCGCCACTGCAGCCGCCTCTCCGGTAATCACAATCTGTCCCGGACAGTTATAGTTGGCAACGGATACGATGCCCGGCGTCTGTTCGCAGATTTCCTCCACTTTTCTTGCATCCAGTCCGAACACTGCCATCATGGCGCCGCCTATGGGGTACGCCTCCTGCATATAGATTCCCCGCTTGCGGATGATACGGAACAAATCGGGGATGTCCATGACGCCGCCTGCCGCCAGTGCGCCGTACTCGCCCAGACTCAGTCCCGTGCACAGATCCGCCCGGAGTCCTTTCGATTCCAGTACCTTCAAAATTGCCACCTCCACGGTCAGCATGGCAATCTGCGTGTACTCTGTAATATGTAACAGTTCATTTTCTTCAAAAACGAGCGGTTCCAACGGCTGTCCCAGTGCCTCGCCCGCTATGTTCCAGACATTCCGCGCCTCCTCGAAGGCGTCATAAAATTCTTTTCCCATACCGGTGTACTGGGCTCCCTGTCCGGGAAACATAAATACTATTTTACCCATGAATAAGCTCCTCCGCCTGAGCCATAATTTCCTCAATGATTTCCTTACAGCTCTTTTCTTCCTGAATCAGTCCGGCAATCTGTCCCGCCATCAGCGTTCCGTTAACGGTATCGCCCTCAACCACCGCTTTTCTAAGGGAACCTAATGTCAGCTTTTCCAGCTCCATGAAATCCGCATTGTCCTTTTCTAATTGCAGGTATTCCCTTGTCATGCGGTTTCGCAGGGAACGAACCGGATGTCCGGTGGACGCTCCGGTAATGACTGAATCAATGTCCTTCGCCTTGAGAATCTGTTCTTTATAATTCTCATGAACAACGGCTTCCTTGGACGCCACAAAACGGGTTCCCATCTGCACCGCCTCCGCGCCTAACATGAAGGCTGCGGCAACGCCTCGTCCGTCCGCAATGCCACCGGCAGCTATCACCGGGATGGAAACTGCGTCCACAACCTGCGGCACCAGCGCCATGGTTGTGGTGGAACCGATGTGTCCGCCGCTCTCCATGCCTTCCGCCACCACGGCATCTGCCCCGGTGCGTTCCATCATTTTTGCCATAGCCACGCTCGCCACCACCGGAATAACCTTTACGTTGGCTTTCTTCCACATTTCCATAAACCGTGCCGGGTTTCCCGCGCCGGTAGTCACCACCGACACTCCCTCTTCCACAACGATTTGGGCTACTTCCTCCGCATTGGGATTCAGCAGCATAATGTTGACGCCGAAAGGTCTGTCGGTCAGTTCCTTGCACTTGCGAACCTCTTCCCGCACCACCTCAGCGGGTGCGGAAGCTGCTCCGATAATTCCAAGCCCTCCGGCATTGGAAACCGCAGCCGCAAGCCTGTGTTCTGCCACCCATGCCATACCGCCCTGAATAATGGGGTATTCTGTTTGCAGAAGTTCTGTTATCCTTGTATTCATCTCTTCCTCCATGCCTTTCCTGCATGTATCTGATTGAGCCTGACTGCCATACAGCCTGTTATGCGTTTACGCCATGCTCCTGCATATAATTGATGACATCGCCTACGGAAGCTAATTTTTCCAATTCTTCGGAGGGAATCTCCACGCCGTACTCCTCCTCAAATGCCATTACCAGTTCAAATAAGTCGAGGGAATCCACACCCAAATCATCTTTAAAGCGGGTTGCCTCGGTAATTTCAACGTCCTCTAAATTCAACTGCTCCTCAATAATTTCCTTAACTCTCTCTAACATATCCGTTTCCTTCCTTTTCTTTGCTGTGTTTTTGATTGATTGTTTTTGGAATATTTGTTTTGACTGTCAAATATTTTGACTATCAAAATATTATAAGAAATATACTATAGAGCAGGGGAAATGTCAATAGAAAAAGTAAATTTATACCACACATATATTTTGTCAATAGTTTTGCGACAAGTTTTTGAAAAAATATTATGCCGTGAT
>ERZ857629.389-NODE-389-length-63830-cov-24.088750_pt1 | contig 63830 bp, 57 predicted proteins | sample MGYA00519700_ERZ857629 | MGnify/ENA primary metagenome ERZ857629 (study PRJEB31778, sample SAMEA3449351) | human gut metagenome | biome: human gut; feature: human-associated habitat; material: faeces | place: United Kingdom | collected 2010/2012 ... | reverse complement strand
GCTGGCAGGAAAAATTTATATTTTTTCAATTGTCTACTTGACGGGGAGCGGTTCATTGTGATTTCGATGACCCTTTTTTCAGGTGGTGCGCCTAATGGTACGGTACGTGTTTCTTAAGGATATGATTGGTTACCGTAAAGGGTATTACATCCGTGAAACTGGGAAAACTTTTAAAGACAGGTGATCCGTCTTCTTTTCCTCCTTTCAGGTATGGGAAAATTATAGAATAGCATTTATGAGAAATATCGATTATAATGAAGGAGAATATTTTGGAATGAATCCAATCATAGAACAGATCAGTAAAATTGGCATAGTACCCGTCATCACACTGGATGATACACAAGATGCCGAACCACTGGCTCAGGCGCTGATACGTGGCGGACTTGCATGTGCAGAGGTAACTTTCCGTACAGACGCAGCAGAGGAAACGATCCGAATCATGGCGCAAAAATTTCCTGACATGCTGGTGGGGGCAGGAACGGTTCTGTCTGTAGAACAGGCAGATCAGGCAATGGAGGCCGGTGCAAAGTTTATTGTCAGCCCGGGCTTTCAGGAGGAAGTGGTCAGACATTGTCTGGAAAAAGGATATCCGGTACTGCCAGGTATCTCCAATCCCTCTGAGGTGGGAAAGGCCATGGATCTGGGGGTGGATGTGGTGAAATTTTTCCCCGCAGAGCAAAGCGGAGGCATCGCCATGATTAAAGCAATGGCAGCACCCTATTCCAAAATGAAATTCATGCCTACAGGCGGAATTTCTGCAAAAAATCTTCGGGATTATCTTGATTTTAATAAAATAGTGGCTTGTGGCGGAAGCTGGATGGTGGAAAAGAACCTGATGTCTGCCGGACAGTTTGACCGGATTGAAGAAATGACCAGAGAAGCAGTAGCAAGTATGCTGGGCTTTGAAATTGATCTGCTGGGAGGTCTGGAACAGAGTAAAGTCACAAAACAGCCTGACATGAGAATTTTCACAAAGGATATGCGGCGGGCAATCTATCATCTGGAAAAGAAAGGAGCAAAATTTGATTATGATTCCTGCGTTTGTGATGAGAAAGAGAATATCATGGAAATTTGTCTGAAAGATCAGCCGGGTGGATATACCTTGTGTCTGGTGCAGAGATAAGGAGTAAAAGGCTATGGATTTAAAGATAAGACCTGCGGAAGAATGTAGATATGATGCCGTATCACTAGGCGAAGTGATGCTGCGCCTGGATCCGGGAGAGGGGCGTATTCGTACAGCGAGACAGTTCCGTGCCTGGGAAGGCGGTGGAGAATACAATGTGGTAAGAGGATTATGCAGGTGTTTTGGAATGAAAACCGGCGTAATTACAGCGTTTGCAGATAACGAAGTGGGCAGGCTGATGGAGGATTTTATTCTCCAAGGGGGCGTGGATACATCCCTGATTAAGTGGATGCCTACAGATGGAATCGGCAGAATCTGCAGAAATGGATTGAACTTTACAGAGCGGGGCTTTGGAATCCGCGGTGCAGTGGGATGTTCAGACCGTGCCAATACGGCGATTTCCCAGACAAAACCGGAAGATTTTGATTTTGATGATATTTTTGGCAGGCAGGGAGCCAGATGGCTTCACACCGGCGGAATCTATGCGGCATTATCGGAACAGTCCTGTGAGACAGTTCTGGCAGCAATCAAAACAGCGAAAAGATACGGGACGATCGTTTCCTACGATTTGAATTACCGTCCTTCCATGTGGAGTGCCATTGGGGGGCTGGAAAAGGCACGGGAAGTGAATAAGGAAATTGCCAAGTATGTGGATGTCATGATCGGAAACGAGGAGGACTTCACTGCCTGCCTGGGTTTTGAAATTGAAGGTAACGATCCGGACTTAAAAGAACTGAATCTGGATGCTTACAAGAAGATGATCAATGAAGCTGCAAAAACCTATCCGAATTTTAAAGCAGTGGCAACCACGCTTCGGGAGGTAAAAACAGCGACTGTCAATGATTGGAGTGCGATCTGCTGGGCAGATGGGGAAATCTATAAGGCAAAAGACTATAAGGGTCTGGAAATCATGGATCGTGTAGGTGGTGGAGACTCTTTTGCCTCAGGATTAATCTACGGTCTCATGACTACAGCAGACATTCAGCTGGCAGTAGATTATGGGGCAGCGCACGGTGCCCTTGCAATGACGACTCCGGGAGATACAACAATGGCGAGTAGAAAAGAAGTGGAAGCAGTCATGGACGGAGTGGGCGCAAGAGTGCAGCGTTAAAAAATAAAAAGGAAACTTGCAGGAAATGGGATATCATGTAAAACCAATGGTAAGTATTATTGTTCCTGTCTATAATGCTCAGGATTTTATAGAACGGTGTGTGGACAGTATTCTGCAGCAGGAGTACACTAATTTTGAATTGCTTCTACTGGATGATGGAAGCACGGACCGTTCCGGAGAGATCTGCGACAGGTACGCAGAGGCAGATAAAAGAGTCTGTGTCATCCATAAGGAAAACAGTGGTGTGTCGGACACAAGAAATCTGGCTCTGGATCGTGCGAAAGGAAACTATATACAGTTTGTGGACAGCGATGACTGGATTGCAGCTGACGCCACCCGGCTTTTTGTGGAAACTGCGGAGAGCACCCGGTGTGATATGGTCATCTGCGATTTCTACCGGGTGGTAGGTGAGCGGGTGTCCCACAAAGGCGACATTAAGGCAGAAGGCCTGCTGACTATGGAGGAATTTGCCGGATATATGATGGAAGACCCGGCTGATTTTTATTATGGAGTTCTGTGGAATAAATTTTATCGTAACGAGATTATAAAGAAGCACAATCTGCGAATGGATCATTCCATCAGCTGGTGTGAGGACTTCATGTTTAATCTGGAGTATCTGCGCTATGCGGAGCATGTCTGCCCGATTCATAACCCCCTGTATTACTATGTGAAACGCAAAGGCTCTCTGGTAAGTCAGGGACTCAGCTTGTCCAATACCATCAAGATGAAACGGGATGTTTTTTCCTATTATAATAACTTCTACAAACATGTTTTTGATGAGGAACAATATGAGAAAAACCGTCTGCAGGTCTATAAATTTCTGGTGGATTCTGCAAGTGATGGCACCGTGATGCCTTCCCTTCTGCCCGGTGCATGGAAACTGGGAGAAGAGCAGAAAAAAGATAAGCCCAAGTATGCGGGACGGGATATTCATGCCACGTTGCAGCAGCTGCGGCAGATTATTGCCATTGCGGACTGTGGTTCCATGAACGAGGCATCCAAGCGGCTTTTCATTTCACAGCCTACCCTTTCTGCGGCAGTGAAAGAATTGGAAAAAGGTCTGGGAATTACCATTTTCATGCGTTCCAACCGGGGGATAGTTATCACCCCGGAGGGCGAGGAATTTCTGGGCTATGCCAGAGCGGTGGAAGAGCAGTTTAGTCTTCTGGAAGCACGCTATAGTGTCAATGGTCCGGTAAAGAAAAAATTCTCTGTGTCCATGCAGCACTATTCCTTTGCGGTGGAGGCGTTTATTGCCCTTGCCCGCCAGTTTGGCATGAATGAGTACGAATTTGCGGTGCGGGAGACCCGGACAGCAGAAGTCATTGAGGATGTAAAGAACCAGAAAAGTGAGATTGGCGTTCTCTATCTCAATGAGTTTAACAAAAAAGTCATCAGCAAAATTTTGCGGGAGGCAGAGTTGGAATTTGTCCGTCTCTTTGACTGCCAGATTTATGTGTATATGAGCCGGAAAAATCCATTAGCTGAGAAGGAAATGGTGAGCTTTGAACAGCTGCAGGAGTATCCCTGCCTTTCCTTTGAACAAGGAGATTTGAATTCCTTCTACTATGCGGAGGAAGTGTTAAGCACCTACGACTACCGCCAGATTATCAAGGCAAACGACCGCGCCACCATGTTAAATCTCATGGTAGGACTCAACGGCTATACCCTGTGCAGTGGCATTATCTGCCAGGAATTAAACGGTGATGAATATATTGCGGTGCCTTTAGACACCAGCGAAACCATGACCATCGGCTATATTAAGAAGAAAAAACTTCCTCTCAGTTCTCTGGGAGAGCAGTATATCCAGGAATTGAGAAAATACGAAAATAAAGTGCTCTAGTTATAGAAGGAATATATAACTGGTTCAAAAAAATAAGAATTAACACTTTTCCTATAGAAATGGTATGATATGGACAGTGAAAGAAAACAACCAAGCAAATTAGGAAAGGAAATGAACCCATGAGCAATTTAAAAGACAGAACTTTAAAATTTGAAACCTTACAGTTACACGTTGGACAGGAGGAGCCGGATCCGGTAACCGATGCGAGAGCCGTTCCCATTTACCAGACATCTTCCTTTGTATTCCGTAATTCCCAGCATGCTGCAGACCGTTTCGGTTTAAGAGATGCAGGAAATATCTACGGCAGACTGACCAACCCCACCGAGGATGTATTTGAACAGCGTATTGCAGCTTTAGAGGGCGGTGTGGCAGCACTGGCAGTAGGAAGCGGCGCAGCAGCCGTAACCTATGCCATCGAGAACGTGGCACTGGCAGGTGATCATATTGTAGCAGCCAAGAACATTTACGGAGGCACTTACAACCTGTTGGCACATACCCTGGTAGATTTCGGTGTAACCACCACCTTCGTAGATCCTTTTAATTTGGAAGAGGTTGAGGCAGCTATCCGGGACAACACCAAAGCACTTTACATTGAAACCTTGGGAAACCCCAACTCTGAGGTTGTTGATATTGAGGCATTTGCAAACCTGGCACATAAACACGGACTGCCCCTGTTAGTAGATAACACTTTTGCAACCCCTTATCTGGTTCGCCCCATTGAGTACGGTGCCGATATTGTCATTCATTCTGCAACTAAATTTATCGGTGGACACGGAACCACCATCGGCGGTGTGATTGTGGATGGCGGACACTTCGACTGGGGAGCATCCGACAAGTTCCCCCAGCTGACTGAGCCCAACCCCAGCTACCATGGGATCAGCTTTGTACAGGCAGCAGGTGCAGCCGCTTATATTACCAGAATCCGTGCCATTCTTTTGAGAGATACCGGAGCAACCATTTCTCCGATTCACTCCTGGATTTTCTTACAGGGTCTGGAGACCTTATCCCTCCGGGTAGAGCGTCATGTGGAGAACGCACGGAAGGTAGTCGAGTTTTTGCAGAAGCAGCCTGCAGTAGAGAAGGTAAATCATCCGGCAGTAAGCAGTGACCCGTCCCAGAAAGCCCTGTATGAGAAATACTTCCCCAACGGCGGCGGCTCCATCTTTACCTTTGAAATCAAGGGAGATGCCAAGAAGGCACAGGCCTTTATTGATCATCTGAAGCTGTTCTCCCTGCTGGCAAATGTGGCAGATGTGAAGTCTCTGGTGATCCATCCGGCATCCACTACCCATGCAGAGTTAAACGAGCAGGAGCAGGCAGACCAGGGGATCAAACCCAACACCATCCGTCTCTCCATCGGAACCGAGAATATTGATGATATTCTGTTCGACTTACAGGAAGCATTTGATGCAGTGAAGTAGAAAAAAAAACGAATTGAGAAAAATAAACGCCAGCCGGGTTATGACCGACTGGCGTATGTTATGATATAGGAAAATTTCCAACTATGCCAGATACCGGAACACAAAGATAAAATGGCAGATACTTCCGGCGAGGACAAAAAGGTGGAAGATTTCGTGGCTGCCAAAATTTTTGTGAAGCTGGTTAAAGAGGGGCAGCTTCAAGGCGTAGATAATGCCGCCTACGGTGTAAATGACGCCGCCGGCAAAAAGCCAGCCAAAGGCCGCCGCAGGGAGGGTTTCCATAAGCGGTTGGAACACCAGCACGCAGAGCCATCCCATGGCAATGTAAAGAATGGAAGAAAACCACTTCGGGCAGTAGACCCAGAAACCTTTGATAATCATACCGACGATAGCCACACCCCACACAAGAGCAAGCAGGGGATAGCCCAGATTTTCGCCCAGGGCAATGACGCATACCGGGGTGTAAGAGCCGGCAATCAGTACGAAAATCATCATGTGATCCATCTTTTTGCAGATACGTTCCAGCCTGCCGCCGATGCTGATGGAGTGGTATAAGGTACTGGCACCATAAAGCAGAATCATGCTGCTGATAAAAATGGCGCAGGACCAGAAAATCATGCCGGTGCCGGACAGACCTGCCTTAATTAAAAGAGGAACGGCGGCGATGATGGATAGCATCATGCCGATAAAATGAGTGAATGCACTCCAGGGCTCCCGAATTGTAATCTGTAACATAGCAAAACCTCCATTTTCCATTTCCCAAAGTAATTTTAATAATGTAGTTTCAAAAACTACATATAAGATAAATAAATACTACATCACAAAGTATATACTGTCAATGGGAAAATTATAAAGATTCCAACCAATCCATGTGGATTTTATAAAGCATCGGAAGTATAATAAAAAATATGGGTATTGAACCGATTGGGAAATAAGCATAGTGGGGGAAACAAGGAACATGACAGAATCTATCGAGCAAATTAACCAGAATCTCTGGGAATCCCTGGCATACGACATGAAATTCAACATGGAACTATGGTATCTGGGAGAAATCCAGGGCTATAACATCCTGGCGAAATTCTATATCAATATGTCAGATGAAAAAATCGTCCGCTCCTCCGTGGAAGATAGACTACAGCTGGGGGAAGTACACACCTACGAGGAACTGCTGGACAGCGTTGCAGGGCAATGTGGGCAGCAGACCTCCAGGGAACAGGTGCGGGAGATATTTCCGGCAAAACAGCTGCTGGAATTTTATAAAAAGGGACAGGATCGCAGAGTGACGGAGTGCCAGTGCAGGATGCAGGATGGAACCTACCGCTGGGTAAGGCTCACTGCCAAACTGCGGCAGGATACAGAGCATGGCGATATCATGGCCTTATTCTATATTCATGATGTGGACCGGAGTCATATCCGTAAGAGCGTTGTAAAAGCAATTATGAATTACCGGTACGATTTTTTTGGAATTTTGAATGTGGAGACCGGTTTCTTTAATTATATGGCACCGGATAAGGATGAAACAGAACTGACCATTCATCATGGTGTCTATCAGGAGTACATTGCTGCCAGTCTTGAGAAACGGCGGGAATACTTTGCCACGGAAAAAGACTATCAACGGATTCGCCCGGTGATGGAAATCGACTATCTGAAAAAAATGCTGGAAAATCATCCCACGTATGAATTTGATATTGAGGAATGGGACGAGCAGCATAAGAAATTACATATTTACCATGAACGGTTTCGATATATGGATGCGGACAAGGAACAGATTCTCTTTGGGCGGATGGACATGACGGACACGGTGGCGGAGGAGCGGAAACAGAAAGAACTGGTACAGCAAATGCTCAAGGAAGCAGAATCCGCACTGGAAGTAAAAAACCGGTTCATGGCATTGATCAGTCATGATATCAGAACCCCTCTCAATGCCATTATGGGAATGGCACAGCTTCTGGAACTGGATCCAAGCAAGAAAAACGTGCAGGAGTGTATTCAGACGATACGGGACTCCGGAAATTTCCTGCTGGGACTGATTGATGATATTCTGGATGCATCCCGTATGGAAAAAGGGGGGTTCAAACTGGAAGAGGAACTGGAAACCATAGAGAATTTTGAACGCCTGACCAGGATCAATATCAAGCCCATGATGGATGCCAAAAAACAGAATTTTTATATGGATATGGCGTGCGGATTTAATACGGTCATGGTGGACGGAAAGAGATTTAACCAGTTGTTCTTCAACCTGTTAAGCAATGCATCCAAATACACGCCCGAAGGCGGACATATTTCCTTTACTTCGCAGACATTGCGCAAGGAAGGATGTGTGGTGTGGATCAGATTCCGGGTAAAAGACGATGGAATCGGCATGTCACGGGAATTCATGGAACATGCTTTTGAGTCTTTTACCAGAGAGCGAAAAAATGAAGAGAGCGGTATTAAAGGCAGCGGTCTTGGACTTTCCATTGCCAAGGAAATTGTGGATGCCATGCAGGGACAGATTACCATTCAAAGCGAAGTGGGAGCCGGCACGGAATTCATTGTAGATCTGCCATTGAAACCGGTGTCACCGGAAAGGAAAGAGGAACAGCCTGAGATCAGGACAGAACTTGACACAGAGAAACTGCAGGGCAAACGGGTTCTTTTGGTAGAAGATAATCTGGTGAACTATAAGATTGCAAAAAAATTTCTGGAATATGTAAATATGGAAGTGACCCGCGCTGATAACGGAGAAATGGGGGTTCGTGCCTTTCTGGAATCTCAACCGGGACATTTCGATGTGATTCTGATGGATATTTTCATGCCGGTGATGGACGGACTGGAGGCAGCAAGAGAGATCCGGGCATCGGGGCGCCCGGATGCCGGATCCATACCCATTATAGCCATGACAGCGAATGCCTATGAGGAAGATCGGAAGCGCTCCAGAGAGGCGGGAATGAATGGACACATTACAAAACCCATCAGCAAGAATTTCCTGTACAAAACCTTATTGGAAGTGGTCTGACCAAGTACGGCATTCCTGCAGCTGGAATACCAGACAGTTGAAATAAAGAGTGGAATCATGGTATGATGGAGCGGAAAAAGTGAACAGAGGGGAAAGCATCTTGCAGAAGCTTAAAGCCTATAAGAAACGGATATTTGATATCATTCAAATCGGAAACAGGAGCGATACCGTGAGCCTGTTTTTCGATCTGCTGATTACCGTTGTTATCGTATTCAATATTTCCGTCTGCTTTTTGCAGACTTTTGATCAGGCAGCAGCCTACACAAAGCTTTTTGACGAGATAGAGTCTGTTACGATTTTCATTTTCGTGGCGGAATATGCACTGCGGCTGTGGACGGCAGAATATTTATATCCCAGAAGCAAAAAAGGGAGGGCTGTGCTGAAATTTATTGGCTCTTTTTATGGAGTCATCGATTTACTCAGTTTCCTGCCTTATTTTCTACCCTTTTTCTTCCCCAGTGGGGCAGTGGTGTTCCGGATGCTCCGGGTGGTGCGGATTTTCCGGCTGTTCCGCATCAACGCAAGCTACGATGCTTTTAATGTGATTACGGATGTCTTAAAGGACAAAAAAGACCAATTGTTCAGTTCCATTTTTCTGGTTTTGATTCTCATGCTGGCATCCTCTTTATGCATGTATGGTCTGGAACACGATGCCCAGCCGGACAAGTTTGCCAATGCCTTTTCCGGCATCTGGTGGTCCATGTCCACTCTGCTGACGGTGGGCTATGGAGATATTTACCCGGTGACCTTAGGCGGGCGTCTGATGGCGATTGTCATTTCTTTTCTGGGTGTGCTGATGGTGGCGATTCCTACTGGTATTATCAGCGCAGGTTTCGTAGAATATTACACCAAAATCAAGGGTGGCATGTACCTCACCCATGAGGCAGATTTTATTACCTTGGATATTTCTCCGGAGCATCCCTATGTGGGAAAACGAATCCGGGAGGTGGAACTGCCTCAGGGTTTGTACCCGGCGGTGTTACTGCGGGGCAGGGATGTGAACACCACTTACCCGGAGTTAGTTTTGCAGGCAGGGGACTGTCTGGTGCTTGCCACCACCAGTACCCGGCAGATTAATGCCGCACTGGAGGAGGTTTCTCTGGAAAGCGGACATTCCTGGGTGGGACAGCAGATTCGTGAACTGGATATTTCCAGACAGACCTTTTTACTGAGCATCAAGCGGAAAAACCGGATAATCAAACCGGAGGGAAATATCCAGCTAAAAGAAGGAGATATGGTGCTGTTACTGCATCGGAAACAATTAGAGGACTAAGCTGAAAGAGAGGGAATGGAACATGCAGACTTTGCCCTGTATACCGTAAAAGTGGCATTACATACCGATAAAGGTGATCAGAAAAAAGACTACCGCATCGGACTGCGTACTCTGACCATCAGCCGGGACAAGGATGAGTGGGGCGAGGAGTTCTACTTCCAGGCCTTAAAGAAAGAGGACATCTGGAACACAGAAAAGGAATGTCCCTGGAGGAGCTGGAAAAGCAGCTTACCTGCACTTGCTTACGGGACAGCTTTTAGGAAAGGACAGGAAAATGAATCAGTTAATTTTTTTAAATCCGGTATTAAAACACAACATCTGGGGAGGCACCAGACTGCGGGAGGAATTCGGCTACCAGGTGGAGGGCGATGACATCGGTGAGTGCTGGGGAATTGCCGCTCATCCCAGTGGAGACTGCACCGTAAAGGGGGGCAGCTTTGACGGAAAAAAATTGTCTGCACTATGGAGAGAACAGCCGGAACTCTTTGGCGGAAAGACTGGGAAAACCTTCCCGCTGCTTATCAAAATTATCGATGCCAAGGATGATATGAGCATCCAGGTACATCCCGATGATGCCTATGCGAAAGTAAACGAGAACGGCTCCCTGGGTAAGACGGAATGCTGGTATATCCTGGACTGCAAGGAGGATGCGGCTCTGGTCATCGGACACAATGCCCGCACCAGGGAGGAATTAAAGGAAATGATCGAAGAGGGACGGTGGAGCGACTTCATCCGTCAGATTCCCGTGAAGAAAGGGGACTTTATCCAGATTGACCCCGGTACGGTTCATGCGATTAAAGGGGGAATCCTTTTGCTGGAAACCCAGCAGAATAGCGATATTACCTATCGTGTCTATGACTATGACCGTCTTTCCAACGGAAAGCCCAGAGAACTCCACATCCAGAAAAGCATTGATGTCATACAGGTGCCTGCCAAATCTGTGGAGGACAGTGTGTTGCATACCGCAGGAGCACCGGAGAACCAGTGGAAAATGCTCTATGAATGTTCTTATTATAAGGTATTCCATCTGGCAGTGAGTGGCAGTGTAAAAGTGGAGCAGGAGGCACCCTTTTATCTCATGAGCGTGGTAAAAGGAGAAGGAACCCTGAACGGAACAGCCCTTCATAAAGGAGATCATTTTATTGTACCGGCAGGTTTCGGAACCATGGACTTTGAAGAAACGTTGGAATTGATTGCGTCCACAATTTAGATTTTGGTGTTCGTATCGGATATTTTGATAAACCGAGGGGACAATATAGAAAAAGAGAAAGGCAGGAGTATTCTATTGAAAAAAATTTTAGCAATGTTATGTGCAGGGGCATTACTTACCGGTATGCTCACCGGCTGCGGAAACAACAGTAACGGAGATAAGGTTCAAAATACAGAGAATCCATTCGCAGACAAAGAACTGGCAGATGTGATTAATGAGATCTACGATACCACAGGGGAGATAGATGTCTATGTAGGAGAACCCGAAGAAGTGGATGAGAGTATGATATCTTACGACATCGGAACCGAGGATTTGACCGGGATTGCGCAGGTGGTGGCTTCGGAACCTATGATGAGTTCCATCCCTTATTCCCTGTGTCTGATCCGTGTGGAGGACGGCGCAGATGTGAAGGATATCCGTCAGCGTATTTTTGATGGGGCAAACCCGAGAAAGTGGATTTGTGTGGAGGCGGAGAAAGTAACCGTGAACAATGCGGGAAATGTAATCTTGCTCCTGATGGCAGACAAAGACATTGAAGAGACCGTCTACAATGCCTTTGTGAAAGTTGCCGGAGGAAATGTGGGAGAGCAGTTAATCCGCTAGCTTAAGAACGTGTGCGCAGGCCAACCGCCTGCGCATACTGCTGTGCGTGACGGTTTTCTACCAGAGCACGGTCATAACCAATCAGCCCGTGATTGTGCCAGGGATCATTGAAATAGTAGACCTCATCATCGTAGCCTACTAAAAGCAGGCAGTGCTCATTGTTTTTCCATGTGAAATCCTCCCCGGTGGAGATTAGTTTCCAAGTAGGACCGGGAACTGCCTCCTGCATATCCAGGGTAGCCCAGAAGATAACCGGCATATCCTGGTCGATGTAACGGGTCAGCAGTTCTTGTATGGGAGTGCCGGTTTCGTCATGGATGGTATAACGGTCGGACACGATGCCGGACAGTGCCTTGATGATGGCTCCAGCATAGCAGCCGTAGGAGCCTTTTTCATTATTATAAGGGCTTCCGATGAAATATTCCTGAGGATCAGGACCGTAGAAATAGCCGTCCCGAAACTCAAAATCGTGGCGGGACAGATGATTGTCGATGAAATCCTCCGGAGTGATGGGGTAGCCCAGATACTGTAACAGCATCACCGTGGAAATACTTTCACATCCTGTGGGATAGGGTTTGGTCTGGTCGATGTAGGGAGCGGTTATGATTTTTTCAGCCATAGAGTAAAATGTCCTTTCATGAATCGTTACAATTATTGGAAAAATTTTGCAATATAATAGGAAGTATAACATACAAACAAGGAGATTTACATAATGAAAATCATTGATATGCATTGTGATACCATTGCAGAGATCTGGTATTCACAGAAAGATGTAGCTGCAGGAAAAGCAGCAGTCTGTAAAAATCTGCGGGAAAATGACCTGCAGCTTGATTTAATGAAAATGAAAAAAGGGGATTATCTGCTCCAGAATTTTGCCATGTTTGTCAATCTGGAACGGAAGGAAAATCCCTTTGAATCCGTGATGCATCTTGTGGATGTTTTTTACACAGAAATGGAAAAAAATAAAGACCTCATCGGTGTGGTGAAAAATTATGCAGATATTGAGGCAAATATCCAGGCAGGCAAAATGTCAGCCATGCTCACCGTAGAAGAAGGAGGAGTCTGCAAGGGAGAAATTCCTTTTCTGCGGGATTTATACCGTCTTGGTGTGAGGATGATGACACTGACCTGGAACCATGAAAACTCTTTGGCATATCCTAATAATGTGCCCGGGGACGGAGAAACGGTGTTTCCCTACGAACCGGATATGTCCAGAGGATTAAAGGAAAAAGGTTATGCTTTTATTGAGGAGATGGAACGGCTGGGAATCATCATTGATGTGTCCCATCTGTCGGATGCGGGCTTTTACGATGTGTATGAGCATACCGGTAAGCCCTTCGTGGCCAGTCATTCCAATGCCAGAGCATTGTGTGGACACTGCCGCAATCTTACGGATGATATGATTCGTAAACTGGCAGAGCGGGGTGGGGTCACCGGACTGAATTATTGCTGCAGTTTCCTCATGGAACCGGACGAGAACGGTCATGTCCAAAGCCGGGTGGCCAAAATGGCAGAGCACGCGAAATACCTGGAAAAAGTGGGGGGCATAGACTGCATCGGTTTAGGTTCTGATTTTGACGGAATCGGCGGCGATTTGGAAATGAAGGACGCCTCCATGCTGCCTCTTTTGGTGGATGCACTGCAGAAAGCAGGATTCCATGAGAGCGAAGTGGACAAAATTTTGTATAAAAATGTACTTCGGGTGTATAAAGAAGTGCTTTAGTCAAGAAAAAAAACTTGTATAATCAAAACCCACAGTGTATAATGGTATACAATTATATGGGAGAGATAGTTACAATGGCGTAGCTGGAAAAGATACGCCATCTTTTTATCTCCAGTGTATAATGAAAATGCTCTGACGAGGAGGAAAAGTTATGAAGAAAAAATGTCTTGCACTGCTTTTGACAGCAGCAATGACGGTGACTGCTCTTTCCGGATGTGGAAGCAGCAGTACCGGTACTGGAGAAACCACAGAAGTTTCTGACAGCAGCAATGGCGGAGAGGCTTCCGGCGAGGCGGTTTACAATGTGTTGTATTCCGGCGAGGTTTCCACACTGAACTACCTGACCACCAGTAATTCCAACGAGCAGTCCATCGGTGCCAATGTCATTGATACGCTGGTTGAGTATGACAGCTATGGTGAGATTCAGCCCAGCCTTGCAACGGAATGGAGTTACGATGAGGCCAGCTTAACCTGGACTTTCCATATCAGAGAAGGTCAGAAATGGGTGGACAACAACGGAAACGAAGTCGCTGACCTGACAGCACAGGATTTCGTGGATGCCATGAAATATGTACTCACTCCCGAAAACGGAAGTTCCACCAGCAGCGGCCTGTTCGGACTGATTGCCAATGCAGAGGAGTACTACAATGGTTTAGCCGGTGAAGAAGGCTATGCACCCATCGACTTTGAGGAAGTTGGCGTAAAGGCAGTGGATGCCAACACCTTACAGTACACCCTGGCAGGAGAGTGCCCGTATTTTCTTTCCACTCTGACTTATATGTATTTTATGCCGGCTTACGGGCCACAGCTTGAGGAGCAGGGTGTCAATTTTGCAACCAGTGCAGACACCATGTATTACTGTGGTGCGTTCTACATTTCCGCTTATGAACCTCAGGTACAGATGGTGATGAGCAAAAACCAGAGCAACTGGGATGCAGAGCATGTTTACATTGATAAAATCCAGAAAACCTACAATGCAGAGGCATCTACCATCGGTGCGGAGATGGCAAAGCGTGGCGAGATTGACTACACCACACTGGGTGCGGATGTAGTGGACGCATGGTTAAGCGACCCGGCAACCGAAAATATGGTCAGCATGAACCGTCCGAAAGTAGATTACGCATATTTCTACTGCTTTAACTTCAATGTGAAGAAGTTAAATGAGGACTTCTACCGCGATGGAATGGAAGGCTACAGCATTGCAGATGAGTATGAGCCCTGGAACTGGGAAATTGCAGTGAACAATGAGAATTTCCGTCAGTCCATCATGCATGCAGTGAACCGTTACTCCACCGTATATGTGACCACCGGTGACCATGCGAACCCGGATGACTACATCCAGAACACCATTACCCCTCAGGACTTTGCCATTGATACTGATAACGGCAAGGATTACACTGAGGAGGCTGCTTTTACTGATATTCTTTCCAAGGATTTCTACGATGAAGCAGCAGCAAAAGAGTATAAAGAAAAGGCAGTGGAAGAGCTGACTGCACAGGGCGTTACCTTCCCTGTGAAGATGCTGGTAAAATACAACCCCAGCACGACCAACTGGGAGGATCAGTGTATCGTATTAGAGCAGCAGTTAGAGAACGTACTTGGTTCTGATTACATCGATGTTATCGTTGAGGCAGGTCCTTCCGAGAACTTCCTTACCGATGTACGTCGTTCTTCCGACTACATGTTCTTACTGTGTAACTGGGGTGCAGACTATGCAGACCCTGAGACCTGGACAGATCCTTTCTATCAGTCCCAGAATGATGACGGCACTTACAATCGTGGCATGAGATATGCATATCTGGCTTATGCAATTACCGATGATACAGATTCTGCAGATACTGTAAAAGAGTATTTCAGCCTGGTAGAGAAGGCAAAGGCAATCACCAATGATATTCCTGCCCGTTACACTGCATTTGCAGAGGCAGAGGCATATCTGATTGACCATGCACTGGCAATCCCCTATGGTGTTACCGTATCTGACTTCGTAGTAAGCCACTTAAATCCCTGGGAAGGTCAGTATGCACCTTTCGGTGTATCTCTTCAGCGTTACAAAGGTCAGAACCTGTTAGACCACGCACTTTCCATGGATGAGTTCAATACATCCGCAGCAGAGCATCAATAAAACCCAAAAGAAAAGATACAGAAAAACAGGCGGGTGGCGTAACTGCCACCTGCCATTTCCTGTCTTATGATAAGCATAGAACATGTTTTCTGTGTTTATGAGACGACAGGAAGAAGGGACTAAACTATGGCAAAATACCTTGCGAAACGTATCGGCCGCTCAATGATTACTCTGGTGTTAGTCATCAGCATTGTGTTCTGCCTGATGCGGCTGATGCCCATCGAGGGCTATTTTTCTAACTTTGACAAACTCACCGATGCACAGATCCAGGCCGGCTTAAAGGAACTGGGATTGTTAGATCCTCTGCCGGTTCAGTTAGGAAGATTTTTCAAAAATATGTTCCACGGTGATTTCGGTGTATCCACTAAATACCGTGTGAATGTGCCGGTTACTGCGATTCTGAAGGATAAATTACCGGTTTCCATCAAACTGGGATGTCTTTCCATTCTGGTATCTCTGATTCTGGGTATTCCACTGGGAACCATGATGGCAAGATTTAAAGGAAAATGGTTTGATAAGCTGGGAACACTTTTTATTGTCTTTATCCAGGCAGTTCCGGCGGCGGTGTACTATCTGTTTATCCAGATGTACGGAACCACACTTTTGAACATTCCCCTGTTATTTGATGCGTCCAACCCGAGAAGCTGGATTTTGCCCGTGTTTTCCATGTCCTTGGGAAATATCGCCTACTATGGCATGTGGCTGCGCCGCTACATGGTGGACGAGAGCAACAAAGACTATGTGCGCCTGGCCCAGGCAAAGGGGGTATCAGAGAACGGCATAATGTTTAAGCATATTTTCCGGAATGCCTTTGTACCGATGGTGCAGTATCTGCCTTCCTCCTTTTTAAATACCGTCATCGGTTCCATCTATGTGGAATCTCTGTATAGTATTCCGGGAATGGGCGGACTTTTAGTAACTGTAATCAAAGGAAATGACAATAATATGGTACAGGCGATTGTACTGCTTTATGCAACCGTTGGTATCATTGGATTATTACTGGGTGATATTCTTATGACTGTACTTGACCCAAGAATCAGCTTGAGCGGAAAGGAGAGTAAACGATAATGCATTCTTTACAAGATCATCTTTCCCATGAGCTTGAACAGGCTGCCGAGGCAAAATTAAAGGCAGCGTTAAGTGAACACAACATGACCCAGGAAGAAGCCTTTTCCTTTGCGGACTATGATGAAAAGGAAGGCGAGAAAATCGGTTACAGCAACTATTCTTACTGGGGCTCTACCGTTCGCATGTTCTTCAAAAACAAAGGTGCGGTTGTGATGTTGATTATCATGCTGGCCTTGATTCTCTTTACTTTTATTCAACCTTATCTGCCGGGGCAGTTTGACCCTAATGTGGTCAACAACGATGCAAAGAGAGGAATTCCCCTCCGAAATGTACAGCCCAACACCACCTTCTGGTTTGGAACCAATAACATTGGACAGGACTTATGGGCTCGTATCTGGGCAGGAACCAGAACCTCCCTGTTTATCGGTTTCTGCGTGGCAATGATTGAGGCCGTGGTTGGAATCACCATGGGTGTGCTCTGGGGCTATGTGCGGAAATTGGATTTCTTCTTTACCGAACTTTATAACGTGCTGGACAACATCCCCCAGACCATCGTTTTGATTCTGGTTTCTTACATATTAAAGCCCAGTGTAGGAACCCTGATTCTGGCAATGACGGTGACAGGATGGATTGGCATGGCGCGTTTCGTGCGAAACCAGATTTTGGTGATCCGCGACAGAGATTACAACCTGGTATCCCGTTGTCTGGGTACCCCCACTTACCGTCTGGTGATGAAAAATCTGTTGCCCTACTTAATTTCCGTTATTATGCTGCGTATGGCATTGGCAATTCCCGGAGCCATCGGCAGCGAGGTGTTTATCACCTACATCGGTCTGGGACTCCCCGCCACCACAGCCAGTCTGGGTACCCTGATTAACGATGGACGAGCTGTTATGATGAACGCCTCCCAGCGTTACCAGCTGATTTTCCCTACCGTGGTAACATCTATTGTAACCATTGCATTCTACATTGTGGGTAATGCATTTTCCGATGCAGCAGACCCGAAAAATCATCGATAGGAGGTGTGCCGTCCATGGAAAATGATATAATTTTGTCCGTCAGGGACTTAAACGTAAAATTCACATTGCGTGGAAAGGTACTTCACGCCATCCGCGATGTCTCCCTGGATATTTACCGGGGTGAAAGCATTGCTATTGTAGGAGAGTCCGGTTCCGGTAAATCCGTATTTACCAAGACTTTCATGGGACTTCTGGATGCCAACGGCTTTATTCCCTCCGGAGAGATTCTTTACGAAGGAAAAGAACTGACGAAACTGAAAAAAGAAAAAGACTGGCGGAAGATCCGCGGCGGCGAGATTGCCATGATCATGCAGGATCCCATGACATCCTTAAATCCCTTAAAGACCATCGGGGAGCAGATTGCGGAGGCTGTCCGCCTGCATCAGCCGGATGTCAAGGGCAAGGAAGCCATCGGACAGAAGGTGCTGCAATATCTGGAGGATGTAGGAATCCAGGATGGGGAGCGGAGAGTGAAACAGTATCCCCACGAGTTTTCCGGCGGTATGCGGCAGCGTGTGGTTATCGCCATTGCTCTGGCCTGCAGACCGAAGGTTCTGATTTGCGATGAGCCTACCACTGCACTGGATGTGACCATCCAGGCGCAGATTATCAATCTGTTAAAAGAATTAAAAGAGAAATATCAGCTTACAATTATCTTTATCACCCATGACCTGGGTGTGGTTGCCAATATCGCAGACCGGGTAGCGGTGATGTATGCCGGTAATTTCGTGGAAATCGGAAAGGCAGAGGAAATCTTTTATGACCCCAGACACCCTTACACCTGGGCACTGCTTTCCTCCCTGCCCCAGCTGGGAGAAAAGGGCGAAGACCTCTTTACCATCAAGGGCACACCGCCCAACCTGTTCAAAGAGGTGGTGGGAGATGCTTTTGCACCCCGTAACCCCAGAGCCTTGAAGATTGACTATGTACAGGAGCCGCCTTTCTTTGAGGTGTCCCCCACCCATAAAGCCAAAACCTGGCTGTTAGATCCCCGTGCCCCCAAAGTGGAGCCGCCGGAGACCATTAAAAATCTGAAACATATGGAGGTGATGGCATGAGTACCGAAAGAGAAGTGTTGTTAGAGGTCAAGGATCTGCATGTCACCTTCGGAAAAGGCAGAAAAGCCTTTGAAGCAGTGAGAGGTGTGGACTTTCAGGTATACAAGGGAGAAACCTTTGGTATCGTAGGCGAGTCTGGTTCCGGTAAAACCACCATAGGACGAGCCATCATGCGGATTCATTCCACCTCCGGTGGCGAGATTCTTTACAAAGGCGAGCGTATCAACGGCAAAATCAGCAAGGAACTGGACAGAAAGGTCATCCAGGAAATCCAGATGATTTTTCAGGATCCTATGGCATCCTTAAACGAGCGTGCCAAGGTAGACTATATCGTCAGCGAGGGGCTGCGGAACATGCGCCACGATTTGACGGAGGATCAGATGCAGGAGAAGGTGGTACAGGCACTTTCTGATGTGGGACTTCTGCCTGAATTTGCCAGCCGTTTCCCTCACGAATTTTCCGGTGGGCAGCGCCAGCGTATCGGTATCGCACGCGCCCTGGTCATGGAGCCGGAGTGTATCATTGCTGACGAGCCGATTTCCGCACTGGATGTGTCCATCCGTGCCCAGGTGTTAAATCTGCTTTCGGATTTGCAGAAAAAGCGGGGTATCACTTATGTGTTTATTGCCCATGACTTATCGGTTATGAAGTATTTTACGGACAGAATCGCCGTGGTGCATAAAGGAAAGATTGTGGAACTGGCAGAGACGAAGGAAGTCATCGAGCATGCCATCCACCCTTACACCAAGGCACTCCTTTCCGCTATTCCCATGCCCGACCCGGAGTATGAGCGGACGAAGGAACTGCTGGTGTATGACCCGGATATGCACGATTATGTAAACCATCCACCCAAGTGGGTGGAGGCACGCCCCGGACACTTTATCCTGGCAAACGAGGACGAAGTGAAGAAGTGGGTGTAAGCGAAAAGTGAATTGAGTGGAAGATGGACAGCATCCCTGTTTTGTACGGTTGGAAGTGTACGAAAGGGGTGCTGTTTTTATGGAATATATTTCTAGAGAACAAAAAGATTTCATGTTATCAACGGGAAATGTATGGTAGAATTGGGAGTAGTAAAAGCAAGGGGGATAATAGTATGGCAATGATGACAGTTTACCATGGCGGTTATATGCCTGTTGAAAAGCCGGAAATACGTGTAGGGCGCAATACAAAAGACTTCGGAAATGGTTTCTATTGCACCGTCATAAAAGAACAGGCGCAGAGATGGGCAAGACGTTATGATAAAAAGAATGTATCTATCTATGATGTGCAATTTAGACAAAATCTTTGCATTAAAGAATTTAAGGACATGTCAGATGAATGGCTGGACTTTATTATTGCGTGTCGGAGTGGAGAATCCCACGATTACGACATTGTAATCGGCGCAATGGCAGATGACCAGATATATAACTATGTTTCTGATTACATGGATGGAACGATTACAAGGGAGCAGTTCTGGGTATTAGCCAAATTCAAATACCCTACGCATCAAATCACTTTTTGTACGGAGACAGCATTAGAATGTTTAACGTATAGGGGTTATGAGGAGGTAACGACACAATGATAGGAGAGGGACGGGAAAATCCCAAAGACAATGACTTATTTTATACTTGTGGGCTGATTGATTATATCGCTAGAAAGACAAAGAATAAGAGGAAGGATATTGTAAACTGGCTTGGTAAAGAGAGATTGCAAAAAATCTACGAGTTGGCAGATGTTTACCACTGTGACAATATAGACCGGGTATGTGAGGACTTTATAAAGGAAACAGGGATTAAAACAGGAGTTTTCGATAATGTGGCAGAGTGCCGGTATTCCATACCTTCTCACTGGGACATTGCAAAAGTATACAAGCGTTTGATTAAACAAGTATCACAGCAGGAAAAGATTGGTGTGATAGAGACACTGATAAAAGTATATAATTCTTTTCTCAGCGAAAAAATAGATGATTATAACAGCAGTCTCTATTATGAAAATCCGTCTTATTTATTTGAGTGCTATATAGAAAATAAAGTTCTTTAACTTGATTTTCTATATAGTTATTGGGCAAAATGTTGGTACACAGAGGGAGGAGTACCAGCATGGATGAAAAATTGGTTAGTATTTTAAATGAAATGGCAGACTATTTGAGTATTGCCCAGATGAAGAAATTACAAGAGGTGCTGATTAAAAACTTATCAGAGGACGAGCCTAAGAAAGAACAGATTCCCAATGAAAACTATTTAAAAATGTTTATCGATGCGAAACGGATTGAAGGCTGTTCTGAACGAACCTTGCAATATTACAATCTGACAGTCAGTCAACTTCTTTCATTCGTAACAGTTCCCGTCCGAAAAATGACAACCGATGAGATTAGAGGTTACCTAGCGGAATATCAACAGCGTAATAATTGCAGTAAAGTGACGGTAGATAATGTCAGAAGAAATATTTCCAGTTTTTTCTCTTGGCTGGAGGAGGAAGACTATATTTTAAAGAGTCCTATGAAACGGATTCATAAAATTAAAACGAAACAGCCTGTGAAAGAAATTATTTCGGATGAAATGATTGAGAGGCTGCGCGATAACTGTAAGTGTGTCCGTGATTTGGCGATGATTGATTTGTTGTATTCCACAGGAATTCGTGTAGGGGAATTAGTGGGGTTGAACATTTCGGACATCAATTTTGAAGAAAGAGAATGTGTCGTTTACGGAAAAGGAGATAAAGAGCGCAAGGTTTATTTTGATGCAAAAGCAAAACTTCATTTACAAAATTACATAGAAGGTCGTCAGGACAATAACCCTGTATTGTTTATAACATTGGATGCACCGTATGAACGATTAAAAATCAGTGGTGTGGAGATAAGAGTCCGGGAGTTGGGCAGAAAATTGCAAATGGACAAGATTCATCCACATAAATTCCGGCGAACCATGGCAACAAGGGCGATTGACAAGGGTATGCCAATAGAGCAAGTACAGAAAATTCTGGGACATTCCCAGATAGATACGACTATGCAATATGCGATTGTGAACCAAAATAATGTAAAAACATCCCATCGAAAATATATAGCATAAACCTTCCAAATTCGGATTGAACAAAATCGCTGCGCGATGGCCTGCCAAGGCTGTGGCGCAGTTTTATTTTTATTAAAAAGCAGTGGAATTACTTTTCATAATCCGTTATTGTTAAGTTACCACACGAAACAACTGAACTAAGAAAGCTCCACTGCCTATGATAAGAATAACATTTTCCAGTCTCTTCCGCAATCGGAATTATGACGCTAGGTCTACCAGATTACTCTGATAGGCTTAATTAACAAGCTTTTGAATTGGGACTACTTGATTTTCTAATTGCTTATGCAATTCATTAAATAAATAATTATACTGGATTTGTTTAATATTACCAAATATACCTTTTCAACTGAGACACAACAATGATACAATGAGCGCAAGACATCACTGCTCTGATCAGTCAAAGATGCTGTTTCAAAGAAAGAATTCATTCAATTTCAAAAACAGGATTTATACTGCAGGGATTGAGGAAAAATTGAGGACATAGTATAATAAAAGACAAACAATGAATTGCAGGAGGTAGAAATAATAGGGGATAGAATTGAGGAAGTAAAGCTACAAAATTATGGCAGGATTGATAAATTTTCCTGTGATCCGTTTTCTGATATAAATTTAATTCTTCAGAGGTGGCCAAAACAAATTATAATGATTATGTTCAAGAGATTACAGAAAAAATGAGAGATTCCCTGAACCTGTATGCTAATATTTTACTACAGAGGTATTCCCAAGAGGGCTGTTGGAACAAATGCGGGACGTGAAGGACTTGAACATATAGTTGGTTCTTATTGTGAAAAGTGCAGACAGAGCATGGCTGGATCCCTTTAGGGATAAATTTCGTAAGGAATTGTCAAAAGAAATGCGCATATGGAATATACAGGAATTCTTTATTTTGAATGAAGAACAGACGAGAAAAAAGTATTTTGTTTTGTAAATACATAGGTAAATACATAGATGGACAGCAAAGAAAAGAGATGAAATAGAGGAGTTACATTTGAATATGAAATTTGTAGCGGGTATCGACGGCGGAGGCACAAAAACAAGAGTATTATGCTGTGATTTACAGGGGAAGCAGATGGCGGCACGGGAATTTGGTCCGTTTAACCTCAACAGCATCGGAGAAGAGGCATTCAGGAATCTGATGATGGACATCACCTCCTTCCTGAATGCGGAGGGAGACTGTACTGCGTTGTGCATTGGTGCGGCAGGTGTCAGCAATCCCCGCATGGGAGAACTGATCGCACAGGCCATGAAAACGGCGGGGATTACCAGATGGAAACTGATGGGAGACCAGGAAATAGCCCTGTGGGGCGCACTGGAAGGAAGCCCCGGGGTGTCTGTGGTAGCAGGAACGGGGTCTATCTGCTGTGGCCGGAACGAAGCAGGAGATTATATTACGGTCGGAGGCTGGGGACACCTCATCGGAGATGAGGGCAGCGGATACGCCATTGGCAGAGATGTGTTAAAAGCAGTAACCCACTATTGGGATGGCTATGGGGAAGAGACCAGCCTTGTAAAAGCGGTAATAGACACTCTGCATCTCAAAGACCGGCAGAAAATGATCGCCTATGTATATGAAAACAGTAAAAGCAGTGTCGCAAAAGCAGCAAGAATTGCAGAGCAGGAGGCAGCGAAAGGCGATGTTGTAGCAAAGAAAATTTTGTTAAAAAATGCAGGAGAGCTTGCAAAACTTGTAAAGGTAGCAACTGTTCAGTTATCGATGCAGCAGGGGGAAATAGCCCTGCTGGGAGGACTACTGGAAAATGATACAATCTACCGGAAGAATCTGGTAAAGGAGATACAAAACACAAATCCCGGATTTGTATGCGTGGCACCGAAGCAAAATGCGCTGACCGGAGCGGTACTGATGGCACAGACAATGTGATTCTTGTCTTTTATGGGGGACTATTGTATGATACCTGTATAAATCAGTAAACAATACAGGAGAAAATACCATGTCCGATATGTTGGTAAGGCTGTATGATCTGCCCAAAATGTCACAGACGGAGAAGGATTACCGGATTATCAGGCCGCTGGCTCCGGACAGATTTCGTGTGGTGGAATGGGTAAAACAGAATAGTGGAATAAATGCTGCAGGAGAGTGTGAGACATGCTTTGCCCACACTCCTGTCAGTATGTATATTGCAGTCAGGGGGAAGGAGATCATAGGCTATGCCTGCTATGATGCCATTGCACCTGATTTTTTTGGTCCTACCCGGGTCAGCAGGGCAGAACAGGGGAAGGGCGTTGGAAAAGCCCTGCTTTTTAACTGCCTTCAGGCAATGAAAGAGAAGGGCTATGCATATGCCATTATAGGAAGTGTGACCGGAGCGAAAACATTCTATGAGAAAACGGTGAATGCAATAGAGATTCCAGAAAGCCATCCGGGAATCTACCAGGACTATCTGGGAGGAAAAGCATGAAGAGAAATCCAATGGTAAGAATGAGAGAAATGTATGACAGTCTCAGCAGTTCTGAAAAGCATATTGCAAAATGCCTGCTGGAAGAGCCGACACTGGTGACCCGGTATAGTATCCGGGAACTGGCGGACAGACTTCATGTGTCACCGGCTACGATCGTACGACTGGGCAAAAGCCTTGGGTTTGACGGCTATAAAGAGTTTAAGCAGGCAGTAGTGTACAGTCTTGCCAGCTATGAAGATAACGGCAGGGAGCATTTAAGTGATATCAGCAGTCAGGACAGCATCCGGGAGATCGCGGAAAAGGTGACTTATAAAAATATCCAGTCGTTGGAGGAGACCCTGAGCTTTCTGGACGTTGAAGTAATAGAAAAATGTGTGCGGCATCTTATTACATGCAGGCAGGTGCTTCTGTTTGGCATGGGGGCCTCTCTCTGTGTGGCGAAGGATGCGAGCCTGAAATTTCTCCGCGTAAACAAGACCTGCTTTGTGATGGACGACTGGCATTCCCAGTATCTTCTGGCGCAGAATGCAACAGCTGATGACTTTGCGATTATTTTTTCTTATTCCGGAGAGACCGGAGAAATGATCAAATGTGCGGAACAGCTGAAGCTATCGGGCACACCGGTTCTGGCAGTCACCAGATATGCAGAATCCACGCTGGCAGGTCAGGTGGACTATATCTTATACACATCGGCGAGGGAGGCACTGTTCAGGAGAGGTGCAAGCTCATCTAGGATCTCACAGTTAAATGTGGTGGATATTTTATATACGGCTTATGTGAATACGGATTATGAGGCGTTCCTTGGGCGCTTCAATAAAACATACATTGATAAAAGATACAAGTGGGAAGAGAAGGAATAAAATTATAAAATATCACTAAAACATAAGGGGAAATGGCTGCAAAATTGTAAAATGTAACAATGAATGAAACAAAGTTTCATAAGAATCTGAAATACTTGAAAAAAAGTTATCGCTTTGATATGATGATTTCACAGTAAAGAACATACGAAATGTGTATGGGAACGGAGGATTATATGAAGAAAAAGTTTTTATCAATTCTGATGGCAGCTACAATGGCAGCATCCCTTTCAGCTTGTGGGAGTGCTAATAACAAGTCTGCAGAAGAGAGCTCATCCGCAGTAGAGACCGAGACCGAAAATGAAACAAAGGCACCGGAATCGGAGAACTCCGAAGCAGAGGATACGATCACGATCATGGTACCCCCGGTGACGGGCACCTACGTAGATTCTTTAGATGGCTGGATTAAGGAGTATCAGGAGACACATCCCAATATCAAGGTAGAGGTCATCGCAACCTCCTGGGACGAACACATCTCCAAGTCAACGACCATGGCACTGGCAGGAGAGGCACCGGATATTGTAGAAGCAAGCTACAGCACCATTGGTACCTATGCGGAAATGGGTGTAGCAGTCAATATTGAAGACTATCTGGACAGCTCTGTCATCGCAGATTTTGACCAGAATGCGCTGAATTACATGACACTGGATAATACCTTATACGGATTGCCTCTATACATCTCCATTCAGGCACTGGGCGGCAATAGAGAAATGCTGGAGGCAGCTGGAGCAGATGTAGAGAAGATCCAGACAGAAGGCTGGAGCTATGACGAGTTCCTGGAAATTGTGAAAACGGGAACCACAGATGACTGCTTCGGTTTTGTATTTGCCAATGCCGGAGTTACGACCAAGGATTTTGTCAGCATCTTCGGTGTATCTGCAGGAATTACCGCAGACTTTACCGGTGATCTGAAATATTCTTACACTTCTGAAAACATGCTGAAGCTGTTACAGGCTGTGGAGACCATGACAAAATCCGGTTATATGCCTGATTATGCAGTAGAAGCCGGACAGAGACTGGTAATGCTGGAGACCGGACAGGCAATGGTAAGCGGCAAGGCAATGCCTCTGTTTGAAAATAATGTGAAGAAGAACATTGCCGGAATGTCAGATGGAAGTGCTGCGGAAGGCAGTATTGAAATGGAATATGTATTCCTGCCAGTACCTGTAATGGACAACGTAACAGAATCCTGCTACGGCACAACAGACGGTATGGTAGTGCTTAAAAACAATAACACTACAGAAGAGCATCTGAAGAATGTATGTGAATTCATGGCATTCCTGTGTACCGGAGAAAGAGCAGCTGCAGTTGACAACGAACTGTATTTATCCTGTGTATGTGAGAGCGGAAGAACGGCACAGGCATCCTACGAGCTGGATCAGTCCGAGTTAAATGCGAAGGCAACCGAGAGAGAGATCAGTCTGGTAGTGGCACCTCCGACCGGTATCACTGCAGAAATGTCTGCAAATGCCAAGACCATTATGGATGAAGTGATCGCACCGAAATTCCAGTCCCTGCTGGCGGGAGAGACCGACGCACAGAGCGTATACGATGCAGTATGTACCGCAGCAAAGGAAGCATTTGGAGAAGAGAACTGCGCATCCGGATGGATTCAATAACACTTTCAAAAAAAAGCTCTGCTCTTTGTAAGAGCAGGGCTTTTTTGAACCAAAATTTCCAAAGGAGCGGATAATGAGATGATGAAAACTAACCAGAAAAAGAAAAAAATCAATCGGGCGGATAATGTCAGTGGCTACTTATTTATCAGTGTGGCAATGATCATTTTTATACTGTTTACCCTGTATCCGGTGATCTCCGCCGTCATCACCAGTCTGCAGAAATACAAGCCATTTGGATCGGAATGGGTCGCTTTGGACAATTATCTGGAAGCCGTGAAGAGCTCCCTGTTCTGGAAATCCATTAAGAATACGGTATTGTATACGATCATCGTGGTGCCGTGTTCGTTATTGATTTCTTTTGTTATTTCCATTATGATCCTTCCTTTTTCCAGGAAACTGCAGTCGGTATTTAAGGCGTTATATTATCTGCCGGGCATCGCATCCGGAGTGGCGATCGCAGTGGTGTGGCTGTGGCTGTATGATTCTTCACCGTCCGGTATCTTCAATCGTATTCTGGGTGTATTCGGATTTGCTTCGCAGAACTGGTTAAGCTCCAGCAAGACGGCAATGCTGTCATTGATTTTAATGGCGCTGTTGTCCAGCCATGGAAGTAATATCATCATCTATATGGCAGCTTTGCACGGAATTGATAACACGTATTTTGAAGCGGCGGAGATTGATGGAGCTTCTTTCCTGCAGAAGGTAAGATATATCGTATTTCCGTTGTGCAAGCCTACAACACTTTTCCTGCTGGTAACAGGAATCATTGGATCCTTCCAGGTATTCATGAATGCTTATATGATGACTGGAGGAGGTCCAGACAATAATACCACGATGATTGGTCTGTTGATTTTTAACAATGCATTTACCTACGGAAAGTACGGTCTGGCATGTGCGCAGGCGATTATTCTGGCACTTGTGATCGGGCTGCTTACGATGCTTCAGTTCAAGGTCATGGGAGATGACATTGAATATTAACAACAGGAAAGGGTGAAAATTATGGCAACAGGATTATATTCCAAACACTTAAAAGACAGAAAAAAGCTGTATCTGCGCAATACGGTTCTGATCATCATACTGATCATTCTGGCGCTGATTTCATTATTCCCTATCGTATACATGATCGCATGGTCTTTCGGACCGGCCATAGAGGCAGCTTCGACATCCTATTCCATTTTTCCGAAAAGCTGGTCGCTGGATTCCTATAAAGCATTTATCCAGTTTAACCAGAATTCCTTACGGTGGCTGTGGAACAGTCTGGTCGTGGCAGTCGTGGTTGTGGCAGGAAATGTGGTATTTGCGGGGATGGCAGGATATGCCTTTGCGAAAATTGACTTCAAAGGGCGCAAATTCCTGTTTTATATGGTACTGATGGCGATGATGATTCCGTATCAGGTGATCCAGGTACCCTTATACATTTTACTGGTAAGTAAGTTCCAGTTATCCAACACCTATATTTCCCTGATACTGCCGGGTATCTGTACCTCATACAATATTTTCCTTGCAAAGCAGTTCTTTGCAAGCATCCCGACAGCATTGATCGAGAGCGCCAAGATCGAAGGCTGTGGGCAGTTCAAGATATATCGTCTGATCATACTGCCCCTGTCCAAGACCATTCTGGCAGTTATGGCGATCAATACATTTTTAGGCAGCTGGAATAATTTCTTCTGGCCGTTTCTGGCAACCTCCAAGGACAAAATGTTCACCATTCAGGTAGGACTTAAGACCTTCAAGTTCGCAAATGGGACACTGTTATCACCGATGATGGCAGGTGCATGTATCTCTGCGGTACCGATGTTCATTTTATTTTTCTCATTACAGAAGTACTTCCTCGAAGGCGTAACGGTCGGCGCAGTGAAGGGATAAAACCGGAAGAACAGGAGAACAAAATTATGGAACTGAGTACGATAGCAACGGAAAAGAGAAATGAAAATACTTTACATATAGATGAACTCCCGACACTGGAAATGATCAGACTCATTAACACAGAGGACAAAAAGGTAGCCTATGCTGTGGAAAAAGAGGTAGATAACATTGCAGCGGCTGTGGATGTCATTGCAGAGAAGTTACAGAACGGCGGAAGGCTGATCTATGCCGGATGTGGCACATCCGGAAGACTGGGAGTACTGGATGCGGTAGAATGTCCACCAACGTACTCCACATCCCCGGAGATGGTGGTAGGAATCCTGGCGGGAGGATATCAGGCAATGTTTCAGGCAGTAGAAGGGGCAGAGGATGATTTCGGGCTGGGAGAAGAAGATCTGAGGAAAGTATCTTTTACGGAAAAGGATGTACTAGTAGGAATAGCGGCTTCCGGAAGAACCCCCTATGTGATCGGCGCCATGAAATATGCGAAAACATTAGGTGCAGCAGTACTGGGAGTGACTTGCTGCAAGGACTCAGAGATCGACAGGCTGGCGGATATCGGGATCGCGCCGATGCCGGGACCCGAGGTGATCACCGGATCCACGCGGATGAAGAGTGGGACCGCACAGAAGATGGTGTTAAATATGCTTTCAACAGGCACCATGGTCAAGCTGGGAAAAGTGTACGGAAACCTCATGGTGGACGTAAAGCCTTCCAACCGGAAGCTGATCGACCGGTGTGCGACCATTGTACAGAATGCTACAGGGGTATCCAGAGAAGAGGCGAAAAGCACACTGGAAAAATGTGATTACCGGCCAAAGGTAGCAATCGTGATGATTGAAAATAAACTGGATGAGCAGAGTGCGATACAGGAACTGGAAAAGGCGAAAGGACACGTTGCAGCGGCAATAACGGCTTCCAGAGAATCGTAATAAGGGACACTGATGAAAAAAGATATATTTACAGTACGTGAAAAAAAGGAACGCCTGGTGATCGGACTGATGTCCGGTACTTCGGCAGACGGTATTGATGCTGTACTGACCAGGATAACGGGAAATGGTCTGGATATCCGGGTAGAGGAACAGGCATTCCTGTTCCTTCCATTTCCGGCAGAGGTGCATGAGAGGATCATACGGGTCGCCGGAGGCAGCTATGGCGGCGCAGAAGAACTCTGTAAGCTGTCTAATTATCTGGGACAACAATATGCAAAAGCCTGCATAATGCTGTGTGAACAGGCGGGGATTGCCACAGCGGATGTGGATCTTGCCGGTAACCATGGGCAGACCGTATGGCACATGCCAAAGACAGCAGAATATCTGAAAGCAAAGGTACGGGGAACGCTCCAGATCGGAGAGGATGCCTATATTGCAGAGACTCTCGGATGCCCCGTGGTAGGGGATTTCCGCGTCAGGGATATGGCAGCCGGAGGTCTGGGAGCACCGCTTGTCCCTTATGTCGAGTATCTGTTGTATCGCAGAACGGATAAAACAGTGGCACTGCAGAATATCGGCGGAATCGGAAATGTAACCATCCTGCCCAGAGACTGCACCCTGGATCAGGTAACCGCATTCGATACAGGGCCGGGCAATATGCTGATCGATGCTTTCATCAGCCGGATGACAGAAGGACAGAAAACCTATGATGAAAACGGGGCGATAGCTGCCGGGGGAATCATTCACAAAGGACTGCTTGGTTATCTCATGGAAGATCCTTACCTGAAGATAATTCCACCGAAAAACACCGGAAGAGAATACTATGGCAGAGAATATCTGGACAGGATCTGTGAATATTCCAGGACACAGGGAATGAAAGATGTGGATTGTCTCAGAACGATCACCCGGTTTACCGCAGAAAGTATTGCCTATGGACTGCGGCATTTCATAGGAGAGTATCCGGATCAGCTGATCATAGGAGGCGGGGGGAGCCATAACCCTCTGATACTGGCAGATCTGGCAGACTGCCTTCCGGGCTGTGCGATCCTCACCGGCGAAGATGTGGGATATTGCAGTGATTCCAAGGAGGCAGTGGCATTCGCAGTGCTTGCCAGCGAGGCAGTCTCCGGGAACTGCACGAATGTGCCTTCCGTGACAGGAGCCGTAGCGGCGGTGGTGTGTGGGAAGATCACCCAGTAAGCACCTGAGCAGTACAGGAAGGTAAATCAGGTAAAAACAAACAAATACAGGATATAACACAATGATACAATACGGAATAGACCACATTTCAGAATACCGCAAAATACTGAACACTGCCAGAGTGGCATTGCTTACCAACATTACCGGACGAGACAGCACCCTGCGAGCGGATATACAGATATTACAGGAAATATGCCACCTGACAGCATTGTTTGGCCCGGAGCACGGAGTGCTGGGGAATATAGGTGCCGGAGAAATGGTAGACCAGTACACAGACCCGGTTACCGGACTTCCTGTATACAGCCTGTACGGGAAGTCAGGAAGACATTTTACACAGGAAATGCTGGAGTGCTTTGATCTGCTGATTTATGACATCCAGGATGTAGGAGTCCGTTTTTTTACATATCTGTCAACGCTGCGGAATGCGCTGACAGACTGCGCAGCTGCCGGTAAGACGCTGCTGGTACTGGACAGACCCAATCCTCTGGGGGGAGAGATCGTCGAGGGAGGCATGGTGCAGGAGGGATACCACAGCTTCGTAGGCTGCTGCAGATTCCCTTACCGCTATGGGCTGACTGCCGGAGAAGCTGCAGTGATGCTGAACGAGGAGGAGAAGCTCGACTGTGATCTGCTGGTCGCAAAATGCACCGGATGGAAGAGAACAATGCAGTATCCGGAATGGAATAAAATATGGATAGCACCCAGCCCTGCGCTGATGAACTTCGAGTCGGTGCTGTGCTACCCGGGAACCTGTCTGTTAGAAGGAACCAATATTTCTGAGGGCAGAGGAACGGCAGCACCGTTCCGGGTCGTGGGAGCGGAATTTATAGATGCCGAGGAGTTTGCAGAGGCACTGAACCGGGCAGGAGTTCCCGGGGTGGTGGCGACCCCGGTATGGTTTACCCCTTCCACATCCAAATATGAAGGGAAGAACTGTGGTGGAGTGACCTTCCACGTAACAGACAGAGAAAAGTTCCGGCCGGTTACGCTGGGAATTACCCTGTTGGATCATCTGCGGCATAGATACGGACAAAAATTCCAGATACTGCCGCCGTCTGCAGAAGGGAAAAAGCCGATGCTGTCCCTGCTGTCCGGCAGTGGTGACCTTCTCGGAGAGTGGGAGAGAGACAGTCTCCTGAAAACGTATGAGGCAGAGTGTCAGGAATTTATTCTGAAAAAACAAAAATATCATTTGTATGAATAAGTGCACAGGAAAGCAGGTGGACAGATGGAAGAATTAAAGAAAATGACAGGACAGCATTTCGTGGTGGGATTCCCGGGAACAGAGCTTGATGAGGAATTTATCCGACTGGTAAAAAAGTATAAAATCGGCAACGTCATCCTGTTCCGCCATAATGTGGAGAGCAAAGAACAGTTAAAAGCTTTATGCGGAGAGATACAGGAGCTGATACAACAGGAAACCGGACATCCGGCATTCATCATGATAGATCAGGAGGGCGGTGTCGTTACCAGACTGTCGGAAGACTTCTGTAATGTGCCGGAAGAGATGGCTCTTGCAGCCTCAGGAGATCCGGAGAATATGAAAATCTGTGCGCAGATTACCGCCAGACAGCTTCTTGCCTGTGGTGTCAACTTTAACCTGGCACCGGTACTGGATATTAACAATAATGCCGACAATCCCGTGATCGGGGTACGCAGCTATGGGGATACCCCCCTGGCCGTGTTGGGAGGAACTCTGGCTGCCATAGAGGGATACCGGCAGGAGAACATCCTGTCCTGCGGGAAGCATTTTCCGGGACATGGGGATACTGCGACAGATTCCCACCTGGGGCTGCCTGTGATCAATAAAACGGTAGAAGAGCTGGAAGCATTTGAACTGATCCCTTTTGAAGCAGCGGTACGGGTGAAGATTCCGGCCATTATGACCAGCCATATTTTATTCCCACTGATCGAAAAGGATAAAATACCCTGCACCATGTCCCGGACGATCATTACAGATCTCCTGAAAGGGAAATTAGGCTTTGAAGGTCTGGTAATGAGCGACTGCATGGAAATGAATGCCATTAAGACCTACTATGGGTCCGTGGAAGGAGTACTCGGAGCGCTCAGAGCCGGTGTGGATATGGTATGTATCAGCCATTCCGCAAAAGTGGCAGAACAAAGTGTGGAGGCAGTCTGGAAAGAACTGGAACAGGGGACACTGTCAAGGACGGAGCTTGAGCATTCCACAGAGAAGATTCTGGCATACAAGGACAAATTCCGGGCAGACAAAGCGGTGAGCAGCTACAATGACTATAACGACAGGATTCTTGAGCGGGAAATCAGAAAAAAGACAATCGTACATGCGTGCGGAAAAGAACCGGTTCTTGGAGAGAACCCGGTGTTTATCGGTTGTGACAATTACTGCATCACACAGGCCAGCAACCCGGCAGACGACCGCTCTTTTGCCGGATACATGGCAGAGAAGCTTGGGGGAAAAGCGATCGTGACAGGAATCGATCCCATGGATGATGAGATCGCATGGGCAGTGGAAAAGGTAAGGAGAAATGCGGACAGTATCGTGATGTGCACTTACAATATGCACCTGAAGAAGGGGCAGCAGAGACTTTTACAGAAGCTGGCAACCCTTGGCCTTCCGATGACTGTAGTGGCAATGCGCAATCCGTATGACCTTAAGATGCTTCCGGAGGGAGTGACCGGAATAGAAGCGTGGGACTATCTGCCACAGACACTGGAGCTGCTGGCGGAAATCTTTCGCGGGGAATGGAAACCCACCGGCAAAATGCCGATATCCATCTGAAATCCTCCAAGTCCTGTAAAGCGACCCTCGCAATATACCCGCAGCATACGTGCGTAAGAAGAACCCCACCGGAATTCTGGATAATAGCAAAGGATTTTTCCCAGATATGACTGAATCGTATGAAAAAGGTAAGAAAAGACAGAGCAATTGGATTTGGAAATTTGTTTCTATAGCTAAGATGACTAATGAAAGGAAGATAGCCGAGGTATCTAAAGATGAAGACCAAATTAGATATTTTCAATATGATGATTATGTTACACATTTAAAACTTATAACCAATATTTGGTTTGAGCAGGTTATGCACGAAGCAATGATAGAAGGATTAAGCAATGTTGGTATGAGTGAACAGATTGTATCTGCAGAATGGCTATCGGATGCAAATAAATATTTGATTCTTGAAGCTGTGAAATTATTATCGGAGGAAAGATATGCTGCATTTATGCATGTTGCAATTCCATTATATGAATGCATTTTCAGACGACAATTTTCTTATCATGATTTGGCTACAACGCACATTGATATGAATGATGGATCTCAGCAGGAAAAAATATTCGGAGTGTTTATACGAAGCAATATGGTAAAGGAATATATGCCACAAAGCTTAATTGATATGTCAGAAGTTGTATTTACGGATGAACTTGGACTGAATTTGAGAAATAATATTGCACATGGATTATGTGAAAAAGAAGATTTTAACAAAAATACGGCTTATTTGGTATTTATGATGTTACTTATGATTACTAGATTCGATTGGGTTGCATATGGAATTGCTGAGAAAGAGAAAAAAAGTGAGAAATAGAATCAATATAGGTTAATGTTACACTTGATTTTTCTGCCATCTAAAAAATGACAGAAAAAATTGTTAGACCTATCTTGGCATACGCTGATGAGGCGCACCGGTCCGTTTATAATAAGTACAGGGATATTTTTCGCTATTTCGATGCACCGCTTGTAGGACTTACCGCAACTCCCAAGGATGAAATTGATAAAAATACCTATGAAGTTTTTGAACTGCGGGATGGATGCCCCACTTATGGTTATGATTTAGCCCAGGCGGTGAAAGACTGCTATCTGGTAGATTACATTTCCGTGGAATCCCGGCTGAAATTTATGGAACAGGGAATTAAGATTGATTATGGTCAGAAATTAGGTAAAACCATCATTTTTGCAAAGAATCATGACCATGCAGAAAAAATTCTGGAAATATTTCATACAGAATATCCGGGCTATCCAGATTTTGCCAAAGTGATTGATAACTATATGACTTATGCCCAGAGTGCGATTGACGAATTTTCGGATGCAAAGAAAATGCCTCAGATTGCCATTTCTGTAGATATGCTTGACACGGGCATTGATGTGCCGGAAGTAGTAAATCTGGTCTTTTTTAAGAAAGTTATGAGTAAGGCGAAATTCTGGCAGATGATTGGGCGTGGCACCAGACTTTGTCCGGGGTTGGTTGATGGGGAAGATAAGCAGAAGTTTTATATTTTTGACTTTTGTGGAAACTTTGAGTTTTTCCGGATGAATAAAGGAAAAGCAACAGCCAATGCAATTGCACTTCAGGGAGCAATCTTTAATTTAAAATTGGAAATTTCCTACAAGCTGCAGGACATTCAATATCAGGTGGACAGGCTGATTTCCTATCGTAAGCTGTTGGTGAAACAAATGAGCGAAAAAGTGCAGGAACTGCCCAGGGAGAATTTTGCGGTTCGACAGCATTTAAAATATGTAGATTTATACTCTGCGGAGACAAACTATCAGGCACTTACTTATGAAGATACTCTGCTTGTGCGGGAGGAAGTGGCACCGTTGATTTTGCCAGACAAAGACGAAGTGAGTGCAGTTCGGTTTGATGCACTTATGTATGGCATTGAATTGGCATATTTAGAAGGAAAGAAATATGCGAAAGCACGAAGTGACTTGTACGAGAAAGTGACAGCAATCGCTGGTGTGGCGAATATTCCGGAGATACAGACACAGACAGACTTTATTAACCAGATTCTTCATACTGACTATGTGGAAAATGCAGGAATGAATGAGTTTGAGGAAATTCGGGAGAAATTGCGCAGTTTAATGAAATATCTACCTTGCGAAAATATTAAGTATACAACCAACTTTACGGATGCGTTATTGTCGACAGATTGGAAAGAATCAGAACTTGAAAATGACGAATTAAAGGAATATAAAGCAAAAGCGGAGTTTTATATCAGACAGCATCAGGATAACATTGCAATAGCAAAACTGAAAACCAACCAGCCTTTAACAAGTACAGATGTTGCCAGCCTTGAAGAAATCTTGTGGCAGGAAATCGGAACAAAGCAGGACTACGAACAGGAGATTGGAACGAAGCCGCTGGGTGAGTTTGTCCGTGAAATTGTAGGACTGGATATGAATGCGGCAAAAGAGGCATTTTCAGAGTATCTGACCAACGCCAGCCTTGACAGCAGACAGATTTATTTTGTGAACCAGATTGTGGAATATATCGTTCATAACGGAATGTTAAAAGATTTGTCTGTCCTTCAGGAATCTCCTTTCACAGACCAGGGAAGTATTGTGGAAATCTTTACGGATAGGAATGTCTGGATGGGAATCCGAAAAGTGATTGATACCATAAACGCGAATGCGGTAGCGTAAGACGATGATATAGGAAGAGGGGCATCTGCCGTTACGCAGATGCCCTTCCTGTATTTCCCTACAAAAACTCCCGCAGGCTATAATAAATCCGTCCATCCAAAGCGGAGGTGGTATGGGCGCAGACCATGGAGTTTAGGACAGCCTCCTCGGTGGATTCTGCCACAGCATGGAAAGCTGTGTCCAGTAAATCTTCCCGGAGAATGGTCTGGGATAGCAGGCTGTTGGCGGAAGTTCCCTCTGGGTTGTTTACGGGGATGGCATTAGCGGTGGTAAATCCAATCATAATTTCCCCACTTCCATGCCCGGTGAAGGAGCCAATCCGGGCAAGCCCCACACCGCAGCGGCGGATGATTCGCTTGAGCTGGCGCTCATTGACCGGCAAATCCGTAGCCACCACCATGATGATGGAACCCTGGTCAACTTTTGCTTCGGCAAAGGAAGGATATTTTTCCGTATCCTCCAACTTTTTCAGAATTTCCAGTCCCATGGGTCTGCCATCTAACAGAAAATCCCTGGTGGAGCCATAGTTGCTCTGCACCAGCACACCAATGGTATAGGTGTGTCCGTCTATCTCAATTTCACGGGAGGCGGAGCCGATGCCGCCCTTTAGCCCATAGCAGGTCGTACCGGTTCCGGCGCCTACATCCCCTTCTTCAAAATCTCTGGTGAGAGCAGCAAAAGCACTTTCCACATGTTCGCTGGTGACGATCCGTTCTACGATTTCATTCAACGAACTATCGTTACATTCCCCTACCACCGGGTTGACGGAGCGCAGGGACACCCCTTCTTTTTCACAACGGCAGACACAGTAGTCCACCAGGGCATCGTGAACCAGTCCCACATTCAGGGTATTGGTGAGGGCAATGGGGGTTTCCAGGGTGCCAAGTTCTTCAATCTGTGGAAGTCCTGTGGTTTTTCCAAATCCATTGTGGACAAAGCCTGCGGCCACAAGCTTTCTGACGAAGGGGTTCTCCTCACAGGGCATAATAATGGTCACACCGGTTTTATGCCGGTCGGTCTTAATGGTGTCGTGTCCCACCAGCACGCCGGGAACATCCGTAATTTTATTCAAAGCCCCCGTGGGGAGGGTTCCCACGGTGTAGCCATAGTCCCGAATTCTTTTTTGTGTCATTTGGTATCTCCTCGTTTTTTTTAAGATAATACCAGTATACTACATCCACCGGAAAAAATCTGCATGTGCTTTTACAGGAGAAGAAAAGAGTGTATAATAGTGATGTAAAGAGCAGTAAAGCAGAAAAAGGAAGGTATGGATAAAATGGGAAAACAGGAAACCATGGCGGATTTCGCAGCAGAGCTGGAGGAATCCTACAAAACACTGGAAGAATATGAGCAGTACGACATCCCGGAGGAGGACATGACCGCCTGGGAGACTTTAAAAGAAATGATGGAGCAGGGCACGGTGGTATCGGTAAAGGTTACCGAGAGCGTACCCGCAGGTGCAGTGGCTTTTGTGGAAGAAGTGCGCGGCTTTATTCCCGCATCCAAGCTGGCACTCCACTATGTGGAGGATACCAGCGAATATGTGGGCAAAACCCTACGGGTAAGAGTCATTTCCGCAGACCCGGAGACACAGAAACTGATTCTCTCTGCCAAATCCGTACTCCAGGAGGAGCAGGAAAATGAGAAACAGCACAAAGTGTCCATGATTGTGCCGGGTACGATTGTGGAGGGTACAGTGGAAAGTTTACAGCCCTATGGCGCTTTTGTTAATATCGGGGATGACCTCACCGGTCTGGTACACATTTCCCAGATATGTGAGAAGCGAATCAAGAAACCTTCCGAGGTGTTAAAGGTAGGAGAGAAGGTCAAAGCCAAAATTCTCAATACGGAAAATGGTAAAATCGCTCTCAGTATCAAGGCAGCCTCCGAGGGTGAGGCAGAAGAGTTGGTGGAAACCGCAGAATATTCCGATTCCGAAAGCGTATCCACCGGTCTGGGGGATTTACTGGCAAAACTGAATCTGTAAACCAGACTGACCCAAACTTAAAACTAAACTTTCTCTAAAACATGAGACAAAACGCTTGCATGTAGTAATCGAAACAACCTATAATGGATTCTAAACGATATGCTGCAAGGAGATACTGACATGCAAGATAAAAAGTATGCAATTATAAGTGACGGTTCCTGTGATCTGCCAAGAGAACTGGTAGAAAAACTGGGAGTGACCGTAGTTCCGTTTTATGTGTCTTTTGATGATAAAACTTATCTTAGGGAAATGGTAGATATTCCGGTGCGGGACTTTTACCAGCAGATGGTGGACAAAAAGGGAGTCTACCCCAAATCCTCCATGCCCTCGGTGCAGGACTATATTGATGTGTTCAAGCCGGTGGTAGAGCGGGGAGAGGCAGTTATCTGCATCTGCATTACCACCAAATTCAGCGGTTCCTACCAGTCTGCCATGAATGCAAAAGCCATGGTGCAGGAGGAATGCCCGGAGGCGGAGATTACCGTCATCAACTCCATGGTGGACACCGTGCTGCAGGGAATTTATGTGCTGGAGGCAGTGAAACTGCAACAACAGGGCGTTCCCTACGAGAATGCGGTGAAACGGCTGGACGAGATTAAGTCCACCGGACGGATTTTCTTTACCGTAGGAGATTTTGAATATCTTCGTCACGGCGGACGCATTGGCAAGCTGGCGGGCGTGGCTGTTTCCATCTTGGGAATCAAACCCCTGATTACCTTAAAAGACGGGGAAATTTACCCCTCCGGCATCACCAGGAGCCGCAAGAAATCCATGACCATGGTGATCAATCTGTTGCTGGACTATCTGAAGGAGGCAGACAACTGCATTGAGAATTACCATATCTGCGTAGGGTTCGGTTACGATGAGCCAGAAGCGGAAGAATTCCGTGAGAAACTGGTACAGACTCTCACAGAAAAAGGGTTTGTTGTGCCGGATATCCAGATTTACCAGATTGGTGCTACCATCGGCGTTCACACCGGACCTTACCCTTTGGGAATCGGGATTATTGAAAAAGCGTAAAGCAAGGCTTTACCGCTGCCCCTACCAGTGTGTCGAAAGGCTTTATGACACCGGAACAGGTGGCAGAACTATATGGAATCCGCCGGAATCTGAAACTTCCGGGACATCACCATGCAGATGCAGACTGGAAATCCTACGGGAAATCTATTTGCCCGATGTGCGGCGATAATTGTATTGTAAAAAAAGCATTGTATATATCGACAAAGTGATGAATTTCAGATAAAATAGAAAAAAAGGAGGATTTTCTTATGAAGAGAAGATTGAGTCTGATGCTGTGTCTGATTCTGGTGCTCTCCATGACCATGGGAACAAGTGCAGAGGCGGCATCCAAAAAGAAAAAAGCTGCAACAACTTCAACAGCCACAGCAGCAACGACCGTAGTAACCTATCCGGTTACCATCAATAACTGTGTGATTCAGGGTACCGATGTGGTGCTGACTGCTTACGGCGCACAGCAGGCAAGTGACGATGGAAACTACTATCTGTTTTCCCTGCAGCCCTATGAAGTGGCAATCGGTGCAAGAACCGATTATTGTGCAGTAACCGCAAAAGCAGATACCATCGCTTTTTCTACCCCCTTAAATGTAAATACAGCAACCAGTAAATTGTATTCCCGTTTCCAGGTAGCCGTGTTAAAGGGTGGACAGTTTGTATCTGTCAGCAATGACTTTTATATTACCAACCCTGAGGCAGTAGCGAACCACACCACTGCGATTCCTCTGGGAGCAAAGAAAGGCTTTACTCTGAACTGGAAATACGCATCGGATTTGAAGGATACCGGTGCAGGCTACGCATCCTATGAACTGGATATTACCCGGTTCTGTCAGGGTGGTGGCACCAACTATACATATAATGGAAAGAACTACAGTTTCAATTCCACCGTTGTGGCAGAGTATGATGCTATTGCCAAGATGTGCCAGAACAATGGTGCTCATCTGATGATGATTATCAAAGCGACCTATAATCCTGCAACACTGGATTTGATTTATCCTACTGGACGTGTAGCCGGTTATCGTCTGTACGCCATGAACGTGGCAGAGCAGGGCGGTACGGAGAAAATTGAGGCAGTGATGCATTTCCTGGCAGAGCGTTATTCCAACCAGGGTCATGGCACAATCCATAGCTGGATTATCGGTAACGAAGTGAATAACAATAACCCCTGGCACTTTGCTGGAAATATGGATGTAAATGCATATGCCGATTTGTATGCCAAAGAGGTAAGACTTTGCTATAACGCCATCAAGAGTGCCAATGCCAACGCGCGGGTTTACATCAACTTAGACCAGAGATGGAACTTTGCAGATGGTACACCCAACCAGTATGGTGGTAAGAGCGTGGTAGACGCTTTCAATGCAAAGATAAAATCCACCGGTGACATCGACTGGGGCATGAGTTTCCACCCTCATCCGCTGCCGTTGAATAACTGCCAGTTCTGGAATATTCCCGCAGCTTATGTAGGCTTGAAGCTGGTAGACCACACCGAGAATTCCAAAATGATTATCCCCAGCAACATTGATGTGCTGTGTAACTACATGACCAAGCCGGAAATGTTAAAGGCAGATGGAACCATCCGTCATACTATCGTATCCGAGATGTCCCTGACCTCTGCAAACCCGACTTACGCATCCAATGAGCAGATCCAGGCAGCCGCTATGGTTTATGCATATAAGCTGACCAGCCAGCAGCCCGTCATCGAGGCAGTCATCATTCACAGACAAGTGGATGAGGCAGCAGAAATTGTGGGAGACGGAATGGCAGTAGGTCTGCGTAATGCTAACGGTTCCCCGAAGTATGCTTACGATGTATTCAAATTTATGGATAAGGGCAACAGCGCTTACACCGATTTCGCACTGCCGATTATCGGAGCGGGCAGTTGGGCAGAGTTAGGCGTACAGTAAATTTAAGATTTCCTTTAGGAAAGAATGGTTGAGTAAATACGTGGAACTGCGTATAATAATAGAATAGGTTTTTGAGCGGGCGAAGGATAAAACCTTCGCCTGCTTTCTTTCATAGGACATTTTTTCCTGTGAAAGAAAAAGCTTCACGATGTAAAATAAAATCCAAATTAGGAGAAACAGCTATGCAGGGACTGACGAAGGAAGAGGTAGAACAGCGCATCTACGAGGGGAAAATCAATACCCCGGTGGATTCTGCCACGAAATCTGTAAAGGAAATCATTATCAGCAATACCTTTACTTACTTTAACCTGATTTTTCTGATTATTGCAATTCTGCTCATATTGGTGGGAGCCTTCCGGGACTTAACTTTTTTACCTATTATTATTGCGAACACCTTGATTGGTATTGTACAGGAGATCCGATCCAAGCAGGTGCTGGATAAACTTTCCATTCTCAATGCTCCCAAAGCCCAGGTGGTGAGAGATGGAAAACGGCAGGTCATTGATGCCACCCGGCTGGTTCAGGACGACCTGGTGATTTTTGAGGCAGGTAACCAGATTCCCGCAGATGCAGTGGTGGTAAAAGGTGAGGCAAACGTGAATGAGGCGCTACTTACCGGCGAGGCGGACGAGATTGTGAAAGGAGCAGGGGATGAACTGTTATCCGGCAGCTTTATCGTATCCGGTAAATGTGCGGCGACCCTGACTAAGGTTGGGGGAGAGTCCTACATTTCCCAGCTGACGCTCCAGGCAACTCAGGGAAAAGAAGGCGAACAGTCGGAAATGATCCGCTCCCTGGACAAGCTGGTGAAAGTGGTGGGTGTGGCCATTATCCCCATCGGAATCCTTCTGTTTTCCCAACAGTATTTCTATGCAGGTGCTACTTTTAAAAACAGTGTGACCAGCATGGTAGCAGCCATTCTGGGAATGATTCCTGAAGGACTTTATCTGCTGGCAAGCGTGGCACTGGCTGTTTCCGTGATGCGTCTGGCAGGGGAAAAAGTGTTGGTACATGATATGAAATGTATTGAGACATTGGCGCGGGTCAATGTCCTTTGTGTGGATAAAACCGGAACTATTACAGAAAACACCATGAAAGTGCAGGAATTTGTCCCGACAGCGGAGGAAACCCTTAACCGGGAACTTCCTTTTTTGCTGGGTGATTTTGTCCAGGCGATGTCCAGTGATAATATTACCATGGAGGCAATGAAGGAGGCTTTCACCCAGAATTCCGGGCGAAAGGCAGCCACGGTGTTTTCTTTTTCCTCCGCTTATAAATACAGCGGTGCGGTTTTTGGGGACGACCAGCTGGTGTTAGGAGCGCCGGAATTTATTCTGCGGGATGATTATTCCCGATATGCAGAACAGATTGAGGGCTATGGTGCCCAGGGGTACCGTGTTCTGGTGTTTGCCCGTTATCTTGGAAAACTGGAGGGCGGTGCTCTGACTGCCCCTGTGGAGGCCTTAGGGTTTGTACTGCTTTCCAATCCGGTGAGAAAGGGAGCGAAAGATACTTTCCGCTATTTTACAAAACAGGGTGTGGAGGTGAAAGTAATCTCCGGTGATAATCCGGTGACAGTGTCCGAGGTGGCAAAGCAGGCAGGCATTGCCCATGCGGAGCGATATGTGGATGCCACTACCCTTTCCACGAAGAAGGACTACCAGGATGCAGTGAAGAAATATACTGTTTTTGGACGGGTAACCCCCAACCAGAAACGGGAACTGGTATGGGCGCTGAAGGATGCGGGTAAAACCGTGGCAATGACCGGGGATGGAGTCAACGATGTGCTGGCATTAAAGGATGCAGACTGCTCCGTAGCCATGGCATCCGGCTCGGAGGCAGCGGCACAGGTGGCACAGCTTGTACTTCTGGAATCGGATTTCTCCAAGATGCCCGCTGTGGTATTAGAAGGACGGAGAGTGGTCAACAATATCCAGCGTTCTGCCAGCCTGTTTCTGGTAAAGAATATTTTCTCTCTGCTGTTGTCCCTGTTTTCTGTATTTTTCATGCTGGACTATCCTCTGGAGCCTTCCCAGATTTCCTTAATCAGCATGTTTACCATCGGAATTCCTTCCTTTATTCTGGCGCTGGAGCCCAATAAGAACATCATAAAGGGACACTTCCTTACCAATGTGCTGCTGAAATCCCTGCCTGCAGGATTGACGGATTTCTTCGTGGTGCTGGGATTGGTCCTGTTCTGCAGGGAATTTAATGTGGAGGGACAGGATGTATCCACCTGCTGTACGATTTTACTCGCCATTGTAGGCTTTATGATTCTCCATACCATTGCCTCCCCCATGACGAAGATGCACTGGGCACTCCTTATCTGCATGATTGGCGGATGGCTGTTCTGTATGATTTTTGTCAGTCATCTTTTTGCCATCACCGGCATTACCAAGCAGTGTGGTATGTTACTGGTGATCTTTGCCATGATCACAGAGCCGGTACTGCGGTATTTAAGTCTGTTGGTGCGGAAACTTAGAGGCCTGTATTTGAAGTACCAGGCGACCCACCATAAGAAAGTGCAGGCACGTTAAAGAAAAATTAAGAGTCTAAGCCTGGTAATTCCTGGTTTGGGGTAGAAATGCCGGAAATTATTCGCTATAATTAAGAAAGTGTGACCAAAGAAAAAGAGGAGTATTACGAATGATTTTAGGAAAGAAATTTACGAAAACCCTGACGGCAGTGGCACTGGCAGCGGTAATGGCATTTACCCCGGCTTCCACTGCAGAAGCAGCTGTGAATGCGGGAAGTGCCATTGGCATGGGTATTGATGTGTCCAAATGGCAGGGTGCAGTGAACTGGGCACAGGTTGCAGCATCCGGTGTCAGCTTTGCCTTTATGAAGGTGGGCAGCACCTACAGCGGCATCGACCCTTATTTTGACTATAATATGAAAGCGGCACAGATGTGCGGCATCCGTACCGGTGTTTATATTTATTCCTATGCAACCACACCTGAGGAGGCGGCAGCAGAAGCAGCCTTTGTGCTGTCTGTGTTGCAGAATTACAGCGTTAATTTCCCAGTGGCTTTTGATATTGAGGATAAGGTACATAAGAGCCTGACGACTGAACAGCAGCAACAGATTGTAGCGACATTCTGTTCCATGATGGATGCGGCAGGTTACTACCCCATGGTATATGCCGGTAAGAACTGGTATTTAAACCGCCTGGGAGATGTACCCTATGACAAATGGGTGGCACAGTATAGTACACAGTGTGATTATCCGGGAGCAATCTGCATATGGCAGGCATCCCAGACCGGCGCCATCCCCGGTGTAGCCGGCAATGTGGATATCGATTACCTTTACAAAAATTATTTCCAGGAGATTGTGCCCGAGGGCTTTGTCAATCACTATAACTTTATCCGATACTACCAGAACTGGAAGATGCAGACCGGCTGGATCAATGTGGGTGGACTCCGCTATCACATGGATGCCCTGGGACACATGCAGTTTGGATGGTTCAGCGATGAGACCGGAAACTATTATCTGGAAAATGACGGACATGCTCTTGTGGGTCAAAACAAAGTCGGTGGCGTGGATTTCTACTTTGACGAGTTGGGCAGACTCACCACCGGATGGGTAACTCTGGGTGGTTACAACTTCTACTATGACCCGACCACAGGCGCAATGGTAAGAGGCTGGCTTCCTACACCGGGCGGCACCTTCTTCTTTGATCTGACCACAGGCGCCATGAGTATCGGTGCAGTCGAGTTTGGCGGTAACAGCTATTTCTTCAATGCAAGTGGTCTGATGCAGACCGGCTGGGTTGATGTGAACGGACAGTCCTTCTACTATGATCCCACCACCGGAGCCATGGTCAAAGGCTGGGTAACCACAGAGAAGGATGGCATTTATTATACCGATTTGAAACTGGGTAACAAACTGACCGGCTTACAGGTCATCGGCGATAATACCTACTACTTCGATGCGGCAGGCAGACTCCAGACCGGACTGATGGATATCGGCGGAGTGAAGTTCTTCTTCGATCCGGCAGCAGGCGGAGCAATGGTGAAGAACACCTTCGGAACCAACGGAATCGGCGTGGCTTACTTTGCAGAGGATGGACACATGGCGACCGGATTGACCACCATCGCCGGGGCTCAGTATCTCTTTGATGCGGCGGGAACCTTACAGGTCAATACCTATTTTCCCACCGACAACGGAACCATTGTGACCGATGAAACCGGAAAAGTAATCTTCTTTGGATAAAAGATAAGAACAAGTATATGAGGGAAAGGCGATTATCATTATGAAAAAAGCAGCAAAAAAAATTCTTTCCTTAGTATTGAGCGCCGTGCTGGTGGCAGGTGTATTTGCTCCCAGTATGGCAAAAGCCGATACTCTGGACGATGCAGGAGAAACCACAGTCATTGACGGCGTGGAGTATGTGCGCAGTGTCTACACCAACGAGTGGGTGACCAAGGAGCAGGCAGGTATCCGTCCCATTGCCATTATGATGCCTACCGACAAAAGAGCACAGCCTTCTTTTGGCATCAGTAATGCCAAGGTTTTATATGAGATTATGGAGGAGGGAGAAATCTCCCGTCAGATGGCAGTCATTGATAACTGGGTAGGACTTCCCAAAATCGGAAATATCCGCAGCTGCCGTCTGTATTACATACCAGAGGCAACGGAGTGGGATCCCATTCTGATTCACTTCGGCGGCGTGTTTTATATGATGTACCGTATCACCGCACCGGATATTAACAACCTGTCCGGTACCAAGGAGTACGGAACTGGTGGCAGCGCACCGGGTTCCGGTTATTTCTTCCGCACTGCAGACCGCAAGGCACCTCATAATGCCTATATCAGCTCTGAGGGTATTATCAAAGCTTCCGCAGAACTGGGCTACAGTCTGGCAATCCGCCCGGAATATTACAATGCCAAGCATTTCCAGTTTGCCCAGGGCGTGAATACCCTGGAGCAGTACGGGGCAGCAGCGATTACAGCAAATTCTGTTGACCTGTCCAAGATTTTTACCTATACCAAGAGTGCATTTACCTACAATGCACAGGAGGGTGTTTACTATAAAACCATCCACGGTGCGGCACAGGTGGACGGCTTAAACGGACAGCAGTTAAAATTTGCCAACATCATTATCCAGAATACCCAGTGGGCAGCTTTAAACGGAACCAAGTATCTGACCTTCTTGAACTGTGATAACACCATGGACGGCTATTACATCACCAAGGGTAAAGCCATCCACATCACCTGGGCAAAGAATTCCGACTATGAGGTAACCCATTACTATGACGATTTCGGCAATGAAATCCAGATGAACGAGGGTAAAACCTACATTGCAGTGGCACAGTCAGGACGTTCTCCCATTATTAAATAGCGGCGGTTCTGCGAATCGGGGTGCTGGGTAGTTACAACAAATGCAAGTCAGGGGTTGCATTTCCCCAAAAGAAGTGCTAAAATGCAAACAGTTAAATACAGAAAAATCGTTGAGCAAAAAGAGTAACGTATGTGTGACATTCCAGAGAGCTGATGGTGGTGGGATTCAGTATGAAGTGCATGCGCGAATGGGTTTGTGAGATGCAGGGTGAACACTTTGGTTAGTAGCCTTCGCCGTAATCTCTACGTTACAGAGAGCGGATATGTTAGTATCCGGCATGAGTCAATTTGAATTGGTGGCGGTTATTTCCGATTGGAGGTAACCGCCTTTTTGTTTTCTTAAAAGATTCCAGACAGGAACCAGAGCCAGGACGAATTGAGAAAAAGGGTGGCACCGCGTAGAATACGCCCCTTATCGAGATGGATAGATTTCGATAAGGGGCGTTTTTTTATTGCATAGGAAATTCCGTCCTATGCAATAAAAATGCTCCGCGAGGATGCGCAGATTATCGGCGTCAACAACCGGAACTTAAAAGACTTTCTCCAGCTTCATGGGGCGATAGAGCCGGAGATACTGCGTCAGGCAACGTTACCGGTGATCCGGGCTGTACAGATATCCGAAAATGGAGAAATGACTGAAACAGTCAATGAAGAAGGAAACATCGTGGCAAAGCTTTATGATGCGGCAAGCCCAGGCAGTGGGAAAGCCTTTGACTGGAATCGGCTGACAGAGATTTCCAAGCATCCAGAACAGAAATTATTCCTGGCAGGGGGCTTAACCCCGGAAAATGCAGCTCAGGCGGTTAGGACAGTACATCCCGATGTGGTGGATGTGTCCAGCGGTGTGGAGGCAGAACCTGCGAAAGAGAAAGGCTTTGCCGGAAAAGAAAAAGAGAAAATCAGACGCTTTGTAAAAGCGGTACGAGCAGCGAAATAAGGAAACAAGGAGGAAAAATCAAGATGAAAAAATCATATTACGGTGAATTTGGTGGACAGTATGTGGCAGAATCCCTGATGAATACGTTGGCGGAGCTGGAGAAAGCCTTCGATGAGGCAGTTGCCGACCCGAAATTCTGGGAGGAATACAACTATTATCTGCGTGAGTATGTGGGAAGAGAGACACCACTTTATCTTGCAGAGCGCCTGTCGGAAAAATACGGCACCAAGATTTATTTAAAGCGGGAGGACTTAAACCATACCGGCGCCCACAAGATTAACAATGTCATCGGACAGATTCTGCTGGCAAAACGCATGGGGAAAACCAAGGTCATCTGTGAAACCGGTGCAGGTCAGCACGGTGTGGCAACTGCCACAGGCGCTGCTTTGTTTCATATGGAGTGTACCGTTTACATGGGAGCGGAGGACATGGAACGCCAGCACTTAAATGTGATGCGGATGGAACTGCTGGGGGCAAAAGTAGTCAGTGTGACTTCCGGTTCCAACACCTTAAAGGATGCCACCAACGAGGCAATCCGCACCTGGGCAGAACGGGCGGAGGATACTTTTTATATTATCGGTTCTGCAGTAGGTCCTTATCCTTATCCCAGAATGGTAAAAGAATTCCAGAAGGTGATCAGCGTGGAGGCAAAGCGTCAGTTTTTGGAGAAAGAGGGACGCCTGCCGGAAGTGGTGATGGCTTGCGTGGGCGGCGGCTCCAACTCCATCGGCATGTTTGCGGAGTTTATCGACGAGCCGGGCGTGGAACTGATTGGCGTGGAGGCAGCCGGCATGGGCATTGAAACCGGAAAACATGCCTCTGCCATGGCACTGGGCAGACCGGGAACCTTACATGGCATGCGCTCCTATCTGTTACAGGATGAAGACGGCAATGTACAGATTGCCCACTCTATCTCTGCAGGACTGGACTATCCCGGCGTAGGTCCCGAACATGCTTATTTAAAGGAATCAGGACGGGCGCAGTATGTGGCAATCACCGATGATGAGGCGATGGAGGCACTTGCAGAACTGTCCAAAATGGAAGGCATCATCCCTGCCATCGAGAGTGCCCATGCAGTGGCTTACGCTTTCAAAAAGGCAAAAACCATGACGAAAGACCAGGCGATTGTGGTTTGTCTTTCCGGGCGCGGTGACAAGGATATGCACACAGTGGAATCTTACTTCAGCGGAAAAGGCTATTTGAACTAGGAGGGGAACGGACATGAAAGAAAATCGCATTGAAAAGAGACTGGCGGATTGCCGGAAAGAGCAGAAAAAAGCATTTATTACCTACATGACAGCAGGACTTCCCGATATGGAAGGCTGCGCCGAGATTATCCGCACCCAGGAAAAGGCGGGAACGGACATCGTGGAACTGGGGATTCCCTTTTCCGATCCGGTGGCGGACGGTCCGGTGATTCAGGCGGCATCCTACCGCTCCATCCAACAGGGCACCAACCTGAGAAAAGTGTTCGCCATGGTGGAGGGGGTACGAAAAGAAGGCTGTGAACAGCCGCTGGTGTTTATGATGTACTACAACACCGTCCTTTATTATGGCGTGGATGCTTTTGCCGCGAAGTGCGCCGAAGTGGGTGTGGACGGACTGATTATTCCGGATTTGCCTTTTGAGGAACAGGGAGAGCTGGAGGATGCCCTGAAAAAAGTGGAGGATGCGCCGATTCTCATTCAACTGGTTTCCCCTGTGTCCAAACAGCGGATTCCCATGCTGCTGGAAAATGCCAGAGGCTTTGTGTACTGTGTCTCTGCCATGGGAGTGACGGGACAGAGCGCCACCTTCCACAGGGATGTGCTGGAATGCTTAAAGAGCGTGAAAGCAGTATCTCCGGTGCCGGTGATGATGGGCTTTGGCATCCGCACCGCGGCAGATGTACTGCCCATAAAGGATCTTATTGACGGCTGTATCGTGGGTTCTGAGTTTATCCGTCTCATGGAACGCAGCCGGTATGATGTGCAGGCAATCACCGATTACATCCAGACCTTTGAACGCGAGTTGAACAACTAGAAGGGCAGTAGGCAGTAAATAATTGGCAGATTGTTCATTGACTTTTAAAGTGCCGGAAGTATAATTAGGAATAATGTTTTTACGAAAGAGGTTATTCTTATGAAATATCTAAAACAATTGCTGATTATACTGGCCATCTCCTTTGTGGGGGAGGCGTTGAAGTATTTTCTGCCTTTACCGATTCCCGCAAGTATTTACGGAATGGTTCTCCTTTTCATCCTGTTACTGACCGGTGTGGTCAAATTGGATGATGTACAGGATGTGGGCAAATTCCTCATTGAGATTATGCCGGTGATGTTTATTCCTGCCGGTGTGGGTCTGATGGCATCCTGGGGTGTGTTAAAACCCATGCTGGTGCCGGTGGTGGTAATTATCGTGGTTTCCCTCGTTTTCGTCATGGGAATCAGCGGACGGATTACCCAGCGGGTCATCCGTCATAATCAGAAGAAGGAGGGCAAAGACCATGAATGATTTGTTTTTAAATTCTGCCATGGCAGGAGTGACCCTGAGTCTTGTAGTTTACATGCTGGGCTGCTGGTTAAAGAAGAGAACCGGGCTTGCCCTGTTCAATCCCCTGCTCCTGTCTATTATCGTAACGATTCTGGTATTGATTGTGGGTAAGGTTGACTACGATACTTATAATGAGGGAGCCAAATATTTAAGCTGGTTTCTCACCCCCGCAACGGTGAGCCTGGCGATTCCTCTATATGAACAGCTGACCCTTCTTCGAAAAAATTTTAAGGCAGTGATGGCAGGAATTGTGGCAGGAGTTCTCAGCAGCCTGGTAGCTATTTTAGTCATGTCTGTGTTATTGGGACTTTCCCATACCGAATATGTGACCCTTCTCCCGAAATCCATTACCACCGCCATCGGAATGGGTGTGGCAGAGGAGCTGGACGGATATGTGACCATCACCGTAGCGGCGATTGTGACTACCGGTGTGCTGGGTAATATTCTGGCAGAGCCGGTTTTAAAGCTGTTCCGTATCACGGAGCCCATTGCAAAGGGCGTAGCCCTGGGTTCATCCGCCCACGCCATCGGTACTGCGAAGGCCATGGAACTGGGAGATATTGAAGGAGCCATGAGCAGCCTCTCCATTGCCGTGGCAGGACTTCTGACGGTAATCGGTGCCACTGTTTTTTCATCCCTGTATTAAAGGTTGTATGAAGTGTAAAGTTTCGATATAATGACCTATAGGATTGATACATTCTGTGGGTCTTTTTTTATTGCATAGGAAAGAATTTCCTATGCAATGGAAGATGCGTTCAGGTGATCATTCCAACAAGCTGAAGGAGAAAAGTGAGATGAATACAAAAGAGGAAGTCAGGAAAAAACAAAAATGGTGGCGCGTGGCGGCGGTGGCAGGCATTCTCCTGTTGGTTCTGTCAGTGGCAGCATTGATCTGGGGAATGCTGGACCGGGTGGAAGATGGGACTCCGGAAGATTTATATTATGCCGAAGAGAGCCAACAGTATGTCTATGTACCGGTCCAGTATATGTCAGAGGCATTTGGATCCTATGAATCCTACGGGAAAATGTCCTTATATTTTGCCTTTAATGAAGACTGGGAGCCTTATATCATTTGCATGGATGATGCGGATGCGGCACAATATGCGGATCTTGTGGCATATACCTACGGCATGCTGGATGAAGCACAACCGCAGAATATTACGGGCTATGCAGCACCCCTTGATGATGAAATCAGGAATTTGGCAATAGAGTGCTACAATGAACTGTTTGATGAGGAATATGCAGCCGTTGACAATTTTACAGATCTGTTTGGCAGCTATTATATGCAGGTGGGAGCAAAATCCACTGCCTATACTAATTTTAATACTTTTATTATTTTGCTGGTAAGTGGTGGGGCTCTGTCTGCCTTTTCTTTTTATCAGGTAAGAAAATACAGAAAGATTTTACAGAAAGCAGAAACGGCAGCTGCCACCCGGCAGTTTGGAGAAGAGGGTGTTTCCTATGGAATGACGGATATGTTTTCTGAACAGAGCGTGAAAGTACCGGGAGAGGTTGTGAGCCATAACCGGCTGCTGGGTGTCCTGGGAGCCATCGGTGGTGCGCTGATTGGTTCGGCGTTAATTATTGTGCTTGGAATGCTGGGGTACGTATCCGGCTGGGCAGCAGTTGCCATGGCGCTTCTTGCCATTAACGGTTATAAATGGCTGGCGAAGGGCATTGATAAGGCAGGAATTGTCCTGTCCATTGTCATTACGGCATTGATGGTTATTGGCGCGAATTTTCTGGAATTTGCCATTGTTTACTACCAGCATCTCAATGAAATTATGGGTGGATATGTGTCTTTCTGGAGAGCTTTGCAGAACACAACGCAGTTTATGACAGACTATGATGCCTGGGGCACTTTCTGGCAGAACGTGGCGATGGGCTATCTGTTAGGCGGTGTCTGCCTGGGATTCTGGGTTCCCGGCATCATCCGGAGCAAAAAATCCGCAGCCGTTCCCGCCAACTATCAGCCCCAAAATATTTACAGCGAGCCGGACGAGTTCGGAGAGCAGCAGATGAGCGTGACCTTGAAACTGCCCAAATCCAATGCGGTGATTCTCTATATCATGGGTGGTCTCATGGTGCTTTTTGGTCTTTTCCTGGGACTTGCGCTGCTGGGAAATGAGAGTGTGGCAGGCGCCGTGACAATTTTCCTGTTCTTTGTATTCTGGACAGTTGTGTTAATCTGGCTTGGAAAAATCAGTTCCGGTGTCACCTATACCGCAGACGAGTGGGGCGTCCACTGGTACCGTCCTTTTGGGAAAAAGCATGTAGATATTGCCTATGCGGAGATTACGAAATTGGAACTGAGCAGAATCCAATGTCGTGTTTTCACAGGGGATCCCAAGAAGAAAATATTCATAGCACTGCGTAATTTTAAAAATGCACAGGACTTTGCCTATGTGGTGCAGACCTGTTATAATCGTGTACAGGAGAGAGCAGGAGAGATTTAAACTGCATCGTTGAAAGAGAAGGAGGGGCATACATGGAATACAATATTGCACCGTTAGAAAAGCGCATGAAGGAAAACATCAAAAACTACAATCTGGATGATCTGTTTCGACAGGATGTTTTACATAAAAATCTGGAACTGCTGCAAAAAATCTTCCAGATGGACATCTGTTTTACAGACCGTCATGGTGTGCCTTATATGATTCTGGGGGAATCTTATCAGGGCTTTAAACCGGATGTGGTGGCGGAACCGGGATTGAAATTCCGGGTATGCGACAGAACTCTGGGGCATATCTATTATAAGCTGGATCGTACACCGGAGACAATGCAGGAACTTGCAAAGGAGGCATTGCAGCAGGTATGCCAGCTTTGTACCGAGTATGGAGAGAGCCATTATATCAATAATGAATACGCACAGTATCTGGATTATCTGGAGGAGGTACTTCAGAAACAGAATCTGGAATCCAGCCGTCCGGAGCAGAGAGATATCCTTACAGGTACGCTTACGAAAACCTATTTTGAAAAGAGGATGCGGTTGATTGACAGGGCAGAAATCGCACCGGTGGCATTGATTGAAGCAAATATCAATGACTGGAAATACGTGTTTGACCGTTACGGTGCAGAGCACAGTGATCGATTGATTGCAACCATTGCCGGATATCTCCGGCAGGAAGCAAGATCCGAGTATATTATAGGAAGATATGACGGAGATGTCTTTCTGATTATGATTCCTATGCCGGAGGAGGAGGAAGCGGAAGCATATTGCGCACGGGTGCAGGAACGTTGTCTGGTATGTGACGATGAACTTCTTGCCCCCAGTGTGGCATTCGGAATTGCGATGAAGTTAAATGTGGAGCAGAAAATGGAGGATCTGATCTCCGATGCAGAGTATGAGATGCTGGCTCATAAGCTGGAGATGAAGAGTGCAGCAGGATACTATGAACGACTGCACAAAAACGCGTAAATCTAAAAAAAGTATTAAATCTCTGAAAGGAGACTTTAATAAGAAAAGGAAAGAAAAAAAAAGAAAACAAAAGATAAAAAGAGATTACAACAGATATGTTCTTGTGGGGAGAGTTGCAAACCTCTCTGCAAGAACATAATATAGGATTTGTAGTTAGCACTCGTACGGAATGAGTGCTAATAAATTCCGCGTAAGAAAAGAATTTTAAATAATAGGAGGCAGTTATCATGAATTTAGTACCTTTAGGTGACAGAGTTGTATTAAAACAGTTAGTTGCAGAGGAAACAACCAAATCCGGTATTGTTCTTCCCGGACAGAGCAAAGAGAAACCCCAGCAGGCAGAAGTTCTTGCAGTAGGTCCTGGAGGAATGGTTGACGGCAAAGAGGTAAAAATGGAAGTCAGCGTAGGAGATAAAGTAATCTACTCCAAATATTCCGGAACCGAAGTCAAGATTGACGAGGATGAGTACATTATCGTAAAACAGAGTGATATTTTAGCAATTATTAAATAAGAATCAGGAGGCATGCAATCATGGCAAAAGAGATTAAATACGGCGCAGAAGCGCGTGCAGCATTAGAGGCTGGTGTCAATAAATTGGCAGACACCGTAAGAGTTACATTGGGACCCAAAGGAAGAAACGTAGTATTGGATAAATCCTACGGAGCTCCATTAATTACCAACGATGGTGTAACCATAGCGAAGGAAATCGAACTGGAAGATCCTTTCGAGAACATGGGAGCACAGCTTGTGAAAGAAGTAGCAACCAAGACCAACGATGTAGCCGGTGATGGTACCACCACCGCAACTGTACTGGCACAGGCAATGGTAAATGCCGGCATGAAGAACCTGGCAGCAGGTGCAAATCCCATCATCCTGAGAAAAGGTATGAAGAAAGCAACCGACTGTGCAGTGGAAGCCATCGCCAAGATGAGCTCCAAGGTAAACGGTAAAGAGCACATTGCAAGAGTAGCAGCAATCTCTGCAGGTGATGAGTCTGTGGGACAGCTGGTAGCAGATGCCATGGAGAAGGTTTCCAATGATGGCGTGATCACCATTGAGGAGTCCAAGACTATGATGACCGAGCTTGACCTGGTAGAAGGTATGCAGTTCGATCGTGGATATATCTCCGCTTACATGGCAACGGATATGGATAAGATGGAATCCGTACTGGATAACCCGGCAATCCTTATTACCGATAAAAAGATTTCCAACATTCAGGAGATTCTGCCTCTGTTAGAGCAGGTGGTACAGTCCGGCATGAAACTGCTCATCATCGCTGAGGATGTAGAGGGTGAAGCACTCACCACCTTAATTGTCAACAAATTGCGTGGCACTTTCAATGTAGTCGCTGTTAAGGCTCCCGGCTATGGCGACAGAAGAAAAGCTATGCTGGAGGATATCGCAATTCTGACTGGCGGTCAGGTTATCAGTTCTGAGCTTGGCTTGGAGTTAAAGGATGCGACCTTAGACCAGTTAGGACACGCAAAATCTGTTAAGGTTCAAAAAGAGAACACCGTCATCGTGGATGGTGAGGGCGATAAGGCTGCTATCCAGGCTCGTATCGCACAGATCAGAAAACAGATTGAGGAGACCACTTCTGATTTCGATCGTGAGAAATTACAGGAGCGTCTTGCAAAACTGGCAGGCGGTGTCGCTGTTATCCGTGTAGGTGCTGCTACCGAAACCGAGATGAAGGAAGCAAAACTTCGTCTGGAGGATGCTCTTGCAGCTACCAAGGCAGCGGTGGAGGAAGGCATCATCGCAGGTGGCGGTTCTGCTTATATCCACGCTTCCAAGGAAGTTGCAAAACTGGCTGACACTCTGGAAGGCGATGAGAAGACCGGTGCGCAGATCATTCTGAAAGCTCTGGAATCTCCTCTGAACTTCATCGCAGCTAACGCAGGTCTGGAAGGATCTGTTATCATTAATAAAGTACGTGAGTCCGCAGTAGGTACCGGTTACGATGCTCTGAAGGATGAGTATGTTGATATGGTAAGCGCCGGTATTCTGGATCCTGCAAAGGTTACCAGAAGTGCTCTGCAGAATGCAACCTCCGTTGCATCCACACTGCTGACCACTGAATCCGTAGTAGCAAACATCAAAGAGCCCGAACCCGCTATGCCTGCAGGTGGTGCAGGAATGGGCGGAATGATGTAATCCGACCTGGATAAAAATAGCCATAAAATCCCCCGAATCAGCCTGATGGGCTGATTCGGGGGATTTGACTTATAGGATGAAAAATAATATAATGTTTACTATCCGTTCAGAGCCAAGCGTATTTTTAAGAGAAGGCATGAATCATGCTTGCATGAATGAATGCTTTCTCTTAAAGATACATTTGGCGGATACGCCAAATATGAGCAAAAGGAAAGCCGCGCAGCGGCGGTTTTGCGAATGGCTCTGCATAATAGAGAAAACAATTTACATTGATACATAAAAACCCAAGAAACGGAGAGAATAACATGAAAAAACTGGAAGAATATGTGAGAAGTATTCCGGATTTCCCGGAACCCGGTATTATTTTCCGAGATGTCACCAGCGTACTACAGGATGCGGACGGCTTACATCTGGCAATCGATACCATGGATGATCTGGTGAAGGATCTGGACTATGATGTAGTGGTAGGACCCGAATCCAGAGGATTTATCTTTGGTATGCCTATTGCCTACAACAATTACAAACCTTTTGTCCTGATCCGTAAAAAGGGCAAACTTCCCTGTGCAACTGTACAGAAAGAATATGCACTGGAGTATGGAACCGCTGTGATTGAAATGCACAAGGATTCCATCAAACCCGGTCAGAGAGTACTGATTGTGGATGACCTGATTGCTACCGGCGGTACAACTCAGGCAATGATAGACCTGGTAGAATCCCTGGGCGGCGTGGTTGCCGGAATTGTGGTACTCATTGAACTGGCAGGACTTCACGGAAGAGATAAGATTGCAGGCTATCGTCTGGATTCTGCAATCCGTTACGAGGGTAAATAAAAGAATTCGTTCAGAGAAAACGTTAAGCAGCGGTGGTGTCTATGGCAGAAGAGAGTAAAATTATTGCAAATGAAATCATAAAACCCAGTGGCGTCCAGGAGAAACCTCTTGAGGAACGCAATATTGAGGTGATGAAGGAACATACCAGTCCCGAGGAGCTTTATCAGGATTTAATTTCCCATGTGCAGAAATACCACCCCTCCGACGACATTTCACTCATAGAGAAAGCCTATAAGACCGCGGCAGAAGCGCATAAAGACCAGGTGCGTAAATCCGGGGAGCCTTATATCATCCATCCGCTGTGCGTTGCAATTATTCTGGCAGATCTGGAGCTGGATAAAGAAACCATTGCTGCAGGACTTTTACACGATGTGGTGGAAGATACCATTATGACCACCGAGGAGATTGAGAAGGAGTTTGGCCCTGATGTAGCCCTCCTGGTAGACGGTGTGACCAAACTGGAAAATATTCCCTTAAGCAGTGGAACAGAAACCGATGCCAGACTGGAGATGCAGGCGGAAAACCTGCGTAAAATGCTCCTGGCCATGGCAAAGGATATCCGTGTGATCCTCATTAAACTGGCAGACCGTCTGCACAACATGCGGACATTGAAATACAAGAGTCCGGAAAGCCAGAAACGGATTGCCAGAGAGACTCTGGATATCTATTCCCCCATTGCGGAGCGGCTGGGTATTTCCAAAATTAAAATCGAACTGGATGACCTGTCCTTAAAATATCTGGAACCCGAAGTTTATTATGATTTGGCAGAAAAAATTGCCACCAGAAAGAGTGTGCGGGAAAAATATATCCAGAGTATTGTAGATGAGGTCAGCGAACATATCAGAAATGCGGGCATTGAGGCTCATGTGGATGGTCGTGTGAAACATTTCTTCAGTATTTACAAGAAGATGAAAAATCAGAACAAGACCATTGACCAGATCTATGACCTGTTTGCCGTGCGTATCATTGTAGAGACGGTGAAGGACTGCTATGCAGCCCTGGGTGTCATCCATGAAATGTATAAACCTATTCCGGGACGTTTCAAGGATTATATTGCTATGCCCAAGGCCAATATGTACCAGTCTCTGCATACCACACTGATTGGTTCCAACGGAACCCCTTTTGAAATTCAGATCCGTACTTATGAAATGCATAAAGCGGCAGAGTATGGTATCGCTGCCCACTGGAAATACAAAGAAGCCTCCGATGGTAAAAAGGTGGAAGCCGAGGAAGAGAAACTGGTATGGCTGCGCCAGATTCTGGACTGGCAGCGGGACATGTCTGATAACCGGGAATTTATGTCCTTGCTTAAGAGCGATTTGGATCTCTTTTCGGAGAATGTGTACTGCTTTACACCCAGCGGCGATGTGAAAAACCTTCCCGCCGGTTCTACCCCTATTGATTTTGCCTACAGTATCCACAGTGCCGTGGGAAATAAAATGATTGGTGCCAGAGTCAACGGAAAACTGGTGACCATCGACTATGAAATCAAGAACGGTGACCGGATTGAGATTCTCACTTCCCAGAATTCCAAAGGTCCCAGCCGGGATTGGCTCAATGTGGTAAAGAGTGCCCAGGCAAAGAGCAAGATTAACCAGTGGTTTAAAAATGAACTGAAGGAGGATAACATTGTCCGGGGTAAGGAACTGTTATCCACCTATTGCAAGAGTAAAAACATTAACCTGTCAGAATTACAGAAATCGGAATACATGGATGCGGTGGAGCGCAAATACGGCTTCCATGACTGGGATGCAGTGCTGGCGGCGATCGGACATGGCGGCTTGAAAGAGGGTCAGGTCATCAACCGCATGCAGGAGCTTTACGACAAAGACCATCCCAAGGTCCTTTCCAATGAGGAAGTGCTGGAAAGTGTGGCGGAGAACAACCAGAATAAACCGGTTCTCATGCGTCCCCAGAGTAGTATTGTGGTAAAGGGAGTCCACGATGTGGCAGTGCGTTTTTCCAAGTGCTGCAGCCCTTTGCCGGGAGATGAAATCGTGGGCTTTGTCACAAGAGGAAGAGGTGTGTCCATCCATCGGACAGACTGTATCAATGTCATTAATCTGCCGGAGATCGAAAGAGCCCGTCTCATTGATGCAGAGTGGCAGAAGGGTGCTGAGGAAGACAAAGGACAATTCCTGGCGGAGATTACCATTTATGCCAATAACCGAAACGGTCTGCTGGCGGATATTACCCGCATTATGACCGAAAAAAACATTGACATTAACGCACTGAACACCCGTACTAATAAACAGGGAATTGCCACTTTATCCATGGCATTCAGTATCAGTGGAAGAGAAGCGTTGAAATCAGTAGTAGAAAAACTCCGGGCTGTGGACAGTGTGATTGATATTGAAAGAACAAGAGGATAACGCTGATCTTTTGTGCGGTAAACATGCAAAGAGCCGGGATTAAGAAAACACCTGTAGAATGAGGAAATGAATGAGTGAATTAAAGATTGTGTGCATGACCATAGGGGTGTGTGCCACCAACTGTTATTATGTATATCGGGATGGATTTACGGATGTCATAGTACTTGACCCTGCGGACAGAGGCGGGGACATTTATCGTTCCATTACGGAAAAGGGCTTCCATATTGGTGCGATTTTGCTGACCCATGGTCATTTTGACCATATCTGGGGAGCTGAGGAACTCCGGGAGAAAAGCGGAACAAAGATTTATGCCTATGAAAAGGAACAGCCGTTGTGCGAGAGTTCCCAGTTGAATCTGTCTGCCCAGATGGGAAGAGCCTGTACCATCAAACCGGACTATTATTTAAAAGCTGGAGAGGAAGTACGGGTGGGAGATTTGACCTGTAAATTGCTTGCCACACCGGGACATACTGCGGGAAGCTGCTGCTATTACTTTGAAAATGATGGAGTTGTGATGAGCGGTGATACCCTGTTTTGTCAGTCTGTGGGCAGAACGGATTTCCCCACGGGAAGTATGTCGGATATTGTGCGCTCCGTTAAGGAAAAATTGATGGTATTGCCGGATGAAGTAAAGGTTTATCCCGGACACGGAGAAATTACCACCATTGGATTTGAGAGAGAAAACAATCCGTTCCTATAAGATTTTATTTATGTAAGAGAAAGCAAACATTATGATTTATGTAAACCTAAATAAACAGCAGTTTGAATATGATGTTCACTCCCTTGTAAAAGCATTTTATCCTGCAGAGGATGTGAAAGTGGTAGTGGGAGAGACGGAGGATGTGAACTTTCGTCTCCTCTTTTTGTCTGATGGAATCCAGTTTGAACAGACGGAAACGGGACGAGTCTGGAGCCGGACTGCCAAGACGGAGATAGAAAACCAGGCGGAAAAGGACGAACTGAAGAACCAGGTCAAGTTGTTGATTTATAAAGCGCTATCAGAAGTGACAGAAAAACAGCTCCCCTGGGGAACGCTGACAGGTATTCGTCCCACCAAGATTGCCACTGCCATGCTGGAGCAGGGCAGAACGGAAGACGAAATCCGGGCATTTATGAGGGAAAAATATCTGGTCAGCCCGGAGAAACAGGAACTGAGCATTGAGATTGCCCACCGTGAGGAAAAACTGTTGTCCTCTTTACATGGAGTGAAGGGCTACAGTGTCTATATCGGTATCCCTTTCTGCCCCACCACCTGTCTGTATTGTTCCTTTACCTCTTACCCTATCGCCGCATGGCGTGACCGGGTGGGGAAGTATCTGGATGCATTGGATAAAGAAATCGATTTTGTGGCAGAGAACAATGCTGACGACATCTTGGACACGGTTTACATCGGCGGTGGAACCCCTTCTACCTTAAATGCAGAACAGTTGGAACGACTGTTACACAAGATTGTGACCACGCTGCCCATGGAACAGGTATCCGAATTTACCGTGGAGGCGGGGAGAGCTGACAGTATCACCAGAGACAAACTGGAGGTACTGAAAAAGTACGGTGTCACCAGAATTTCCGTAAATCCCCAGACCATGAACCAGATTACCCTGGATCGTATCGGAAGACGGCATACGGTGGAACAGGTGCTGGAAGCTTTCCAACTGGCTCGGGAGCTGGGATTTGATAATATCAACATGGACATGATTCTGGGTCTTCCGGGAGAGGGTGTGGAGGAAGTGAAACACACCATGGAAGTGATAAAGGAGTTAAAGCCAGACAGTCTTACGGTTCATTCCCTGGCAATCAAGCGTGCTTCTAAGCTGGCGCAGTGGATTCGGGAGAATGGAATGGAGGAACTGCACAATACCGACGAAACCATGGCAATCGCAGAGAAAACTGCAAGAGAGATTGGACTGGTTCCCTACTATCTGTACCGCCAGAAAAACATGTCCGGCAATTTTGAAAATGTGGGTTATGCAGCCCCGGGAAAATTTGGCGTGTATAATGTGCTTATTATGGAAGAGAAACAGACCATCGTGGCGCTGGGCGCAGGAAGCATCACCAAGAGAGTCTTCCCCGATGGACGGATCGAGCGATGCGAGAATGTCAAGGATGTCGGGCTTTATATCGAGAAAATCGAGGAAATGATTGACCGCAAAAGAAAATTGTTTGCAGAAGATCCGTTGAGTTTTTAATGAAACCCCAACAAAAAAGTAAGGATAATACCGTATTGCTTTTGTGCGTACAAATGGGTATAATGTATTCAGACATGGAAACACGAAAAGTATGAAAGGAGTGTTATATTATGGCAGCAAAATCAGCAAATTTGTACGCAAGAATAGAGCCGGATGTTAAAGAACAGGCTGAGAGTATTTTATCTACACTTGGAATTCCGGCATCCAATGCAATAAATATGTTTTATAAACAGATTATTTTGAACAGAGGACTTCCGTTTGAAGTGAAAATTCCAACATCGAAACCGCTCAATGTGGCAAACTTATCAGTAAATGAATTAAATGCTGAGTTGGAGAAAGGATATGCGGATATGGCTTCTGGAAAGACAAAGCCGGCAAGACAGGCTTTTGAAGATATTCGTAAAGACTATGGCATATGATAATGAACTGATTATTACGGAACAGGCAGATGCGGACTTGCGGGGAATTTATGAGTACATTGCATTTGAATTGCTTTCTCCGGAGAATGCAGCAAGGCATCTTGACCGGCTGGAAGAAAGTATCATCAGATTAGAGGAATTTCCACAAAAATTCCGAATGCATGACAAGGAACCCTGGTGCAGCAGAGGACTGAGAATCATGCCGGTAGATAATTATGTCGTGTTTTACATTCCGGATGAAGATACAAAAACTGTGACGGTAGTTCGTGTTATGTATAATGGAAGGGATGTTGACACTCAGTTAAATCAACACACAAAGATATAACATGAAACAAAACAGCGATAAGGCGTATGAGAAGAAATATCTCATGCGCCTTTTTTTGAAAGAAATGGAGGTAAACGAAAATGCCTAAGAAGAACAACAAGGTAAAATTCAATATCTGCAATGTTCATTATGCGCTTTTGAATGTTGACGAGACCGGCGAGATTACATTCGATACTCCTGTGGCAATGCCGGGGGCGGTTTCCCTGTCCCTTGACCCTAATGGTGAGCCGAGCAATTTCTATGCAGACGGATGTTCAGTCTAAAAAACTTCGCCCAATTGACCGGGAAATGACAACCCCGCTGTTTCTGCTGCGCTGTGTACAGTTAGGATTATCCCTGCGTGATCTTGACTTGTAACGATAGGCATGGTCAACGATATGTACGCAGAGAGCAGAAATGATGAGTATAAGGGATATTCGCAGATGGCAACGCAGAGTGATTTTGATGCATTTTAACAGAAAATTCACAACTCGCATAATGACAGTGTGTTGACAATGGGTGGTTTTATGCATATGCTATACTTGAATGGGGGTGTTCAGAATGTCAACCACAAATTTGAATATTAGAACTGATAAGGATATCAAAGACCAGGCAGAGGCGATCTTCAACGAACTCGGTCTGAATATGACAACTGCCATAAATATGTTCTTGAGAACCGCTATCCGTGAACATGGCATTCCTTTTGACCTGAAATTGGATGTGCCGAATGAAACAACAGCTGCTGAGAGTGAGGAGGGATAGTATGGGTATGGATATAAATATATCATATTTAATGGAGACAGCGGACATTATTAGTTTAATGCTGTTAGGAACATTATATTTCTGCAACAAACAGTGCATGAGCGATGACAGGGATATGGAATTCATTATGCGGATGATGACAATTACCGCTATCTCCAATGTTGCAGGAATTGTGTTCCATCATTTTAACCTAAATAGCGGATTGGTACCCAAAACTCTGGTATTTCTTAGCGGTACGTGGCTCTTTTTTGGGATTGTTCTTTTTGGCTATATATGGGTGAAGTTCCTCGTAACTCACATGAATATTCCATTTACAGCTGCACGAAAAAGGTTGTATCAAGCTATAATACTTATTGCATTTGTTTTGATTATTATCAATCTTTTCTATCCGCTGGTTTTCAGTAATAGTGACGGAGTATATCGGAGAGGTCCTGCATATATTGTATTTTATTTATTTGTGTCTTTTTACATCGTGGACAGCATGGTTTTGTATGTAAGGTGCCGCAAAAAAATCGGTACATTAAAGCTGTTTCCGGTGCAGGTGTGTCTTGTACCTATCATTAATGGTCTTGTTATGCAGATATTTTTCAAGGAAATTTACATCACATGGACTTCTGTTGTGATTGCCGTTGCCGGCATCATGACGGCACTGAAAAACGAATTGATTTTCATTGACCGTCTGACGGGGCTGTATAACCGTGCATATCTCACATATTTGCAACAAGAAGCACAAAAGAAAAAGAGTGAGCCGATCGCAGGCATTATGATCGACCTGAACGGTTTTAAACAAATCAATGATAACTATGGTCATTCCGAGGGTGATGCCGCCTTGATACTTGTGGCTGATCTGCTCAGAAAAGCATTCTGTGAATATGGTATTGTAATCAGATATGCAGGCGATGAGTTTGTTGTCATGTTACATACAACAGACGAGCAGCTGATTACAGACCTAATTGCGCGGGCAAAGGACATTTTCGAGGAAGAAAACAAAACAAACGACAAGCCATTTCAGCTGTCTGCATCTATGGGATATGCCATTTCTGATTTGAGCAAGGAAACAATCGATGATTTTATGAATCGTATTGACAAGCTGATGTATCAGAATAAGCTGGCATATTACGAGAAGAACGACCCTAAAGGAATAGAGTAAAAAGAGGCATGGGCGGCGCAATTTACGGTTTTGCAAGTGTTACTATATTTGTCAAATTTTTACAATTTTCCCCTGTACATAGAAATTTCACTTGTAATCTGGCAGGATATCGGCTACACTTTATGCATTCCAATCTGATATGGAGGATAAGAAAGAGTATGAGAAAGAAATGGATTTTTACCGGAGCGGCATTTGCACTTGCTATGACCCTGACCGGATGCAGAGATAATGCGGCAGCCAGTATTCCGCAGCCAGGCAGCCAGGAGCAGACACAGATGATCCCTATGGAGGAGGCACAGGAAGCGGCGTTAAAAGCAGCGGATATTGAAGCGGCAGATGCAGACATTTCAGCCACGACCTTAAGTGAGGTAGCGGGAGTGGCCTGCTATAAGGTGGAATTTACTTCCGGAGAGTATGCCTACGCCTACACGATCAATGCAGAGACAGGAGCTGTTATGGAAATGAGCAGCCAGGAACAGAGTGCGCAGGCTTCCGGGACGCAGACGGAGGTAGCAGACTCCACTGTCTCTGCCACGGCACAGACCTCAGCCTCTACACCGGCACAGAATGCAACAGGTACCGGAACCGTGGATGAAGCAGCAGCACAGAAGA